>Ga0209061_1000550_pt1 | contig 89000 bp, 78 predicted proteins | sample Coa_R1_10_FD_187157 | JGI IMG/M metagenome (GOLD analysis project Ga0209061, IMG submission 187157) | Surface soil microbial communities from Centralia Pennsylvania, which are recovering from an underground coalmine fire - Coalmine... | ecosystem: Environmental > Terrestrial > Soil >...
TCATCGACACCAACGTCAACGGCCCCTTCCTGATGGCGCGCGCGGTCGTGCCCCATCTGCTGCGTAATGGATGGGGCCGCATCGTTAACATCACGATGAACCAAGAGACGATGCGTCGCGCAGGTTTCTCGCCGTACGGACCGTCGAAGGCGGCACTCGAGTCGGAGACCATCATCTGGTCGCAGGACCTAGCCGACACCGGCATTACGGTCAATGCGCTGAGCCCCGGCGGCATCACGGATACTGGTATGGTGCCCGAGGCGGCGCGCGAAAAATTCCGCCGCGTGATGCTCGATCCCGAGGTGATGGTTGCACCGTTGATATGGCTCTGTTCGCCACAAGCGGACGGCATCACCGGCCATCGCTATGTCGCGAAGGATTGGGATCCGCTGATGCCGCCCGAAGAGGCCGCCGCCCGCGCACGCACGACCGCCGGCTGGCCGTAGATGCTCAGAGACGTGGGTGCCGCAGCCGGCTGCTGCGGGCCGTTGTTTACTGGGGTTGTGGCGTCGCCGCCGCCGTGGGCATCGGCGAACTGTTAAGACGACGCTGGGGGTACGGTGGCTCGCGTGTCTCGCTCGGTGGCCAAGGTCCGAAGCTGGCGCAGACAGACGCTGTTTCGAACTGCTTGCGAGTCAAGGGAATGTTCGAATGACCTCTGTTCGCGATCTCCTGGCACTTCTGTCTGAAGTCCGCCCACCTCTCCGCAGTCCAGCCAGCGGGTGGCTTGACGGGCAGGAATATGTGCGCGTGCACCGTGGGCGTCGCAGCCGGCTGCTGCACTTGCGTAGGCGTCGGCGAACTTTGAAGTGAACCTTCGGCACCTTGTCCGTGGGCTATACCAACCCGCCACGCGGGCAGGAGATGCACCGCAGGCGTCGCGGTGGGCTGCTGCGCGCGCACAGTGATCGCTGGGCTCGATAGCAACAGGGCAAGGCTCAACCCCACAGGAGCCACGATGGCAATCAGTCGTAATGACAGCTTACCCATGTTCGCCCCTCCGGCCGGAAACTCCGCAGCGGTATTGACCGTCAGCTACATGGCGTTGACCAATTAGCAAACGATCGCCGCCATTAAGAATTTTTACTGGAGATTAGCGCGCAATAAGGAACCCGCCGGGGGAAGAGCGCTCCGCCGTGCTGGTTCCGTTCCACGAACGAAAAACTGCACAAGCTCTGAACCCGGTTCGCGCCGACCGCTGCGGCTATCCTGAACTACAAAGGCCCCGGACGTCAGATGATTAATCTAACGTAGCCGATCCCATTATCGCTTCGAGGCCTTCGCCGGCTCCCCACGCGCGGGGCCGTACGGGAGCGGCACGTACTGAACGCTCGGACGGCGGACCGCGACCTGCGGAAAGAGCCGCATGAACTCGTAGATCTCGTCGGGCATGTCGCACGAGACCGGCAGACCGAGCGCGCGCGCCTCCTCGACGGTAATCGGATAGTCGTGCGTCCATCGCCCTTCCGTCATCGCATGCGACAACTCTTCCGCGCGCTCCGCGGTCCATCCGCGCTTGATGAGTAGCTGGCGCGCGTAGCCGCGCACCTGGTCCATCGCCTTCGACGCAACATCGGCCATGATGAGCGTTTCGTCGTGGACGCTATGATTGGACGAGGTCTTGCGCTCGACGGCGCGCAGAATCGATGCGGCCGGCCATTGCCCGATCTGCGGATCGAGCGGACCAAGCACCGCATGCGGCGCCATCACGATCTGATTCGCCGCCAAGGCCAGCAGTGTCCCGCCCGACATCGCATAGTGCGGCACGAAAACCGTAATCGGCGCGGGATGGGCGGTGAGCGCGTGCGCGATTTGCTCGGCCGCCAGCACCAACCCGCCGGGCGTGTGCAGGATCAGATCTATCGGCATCTGATCATCGGTGATCTGAATCGCGCGCAGGACCTCTTCGGAATCTTCGATGTCGATGAAGCGCACAAGCGGAAACCCGAGCACCGCCATCGTTTCCTGCCGATGGATCAGCGCGATCACGCGACTCTTGCGCCGTTTCTCCAACGTACGCATCAGACGCGTGCGCCGCGCCGTCATCGACCATTGGCGCAGAACTGGCTGAAGTCCGATGAGTATCAGAAAGACCCAGAACAGATCGAAAAAGCTCACCTTCATCCCCTCTCCCCCGGACTGGGCGGAGCAACCTCAGCGCCCCGGCAACCGTTATGCTATTATGTACGCGACTCCGATGGCAGTCGACCTCAAAACCGCGCGCGAACGGATGGTGGTCGAACAGCTTGTGCACCGCGGGATCAATGACCCGCGCGTGCTGCACGCGATGCGTACTATCGCGCGGGATCGCTTCGTGCCGCCGGAGTGCGCCGAGCATGCCTATGATGACGGCCCGCTGCCAATCGGCGAAAACCAGACCATCTCTCAGCCCTACATGGTCGCCCTGATGACGCAGGTCGCCGCGCCGGCGCCGCATGAGCGCGTGCTGGAGATCGGCACAGGGTCGGGCTACCAGGCGGCGGTGCTCGCTGCGCTGGCCGCGCAGGTTTACTCGATCGAACGTTTCGCGCTGCTTCACGAGCGCGCGCGGCGCACCCTCAATGAACTCGGTATCCACAACGTCACGCTGCGGCTGGGCGACGGCTCATCCGGATGGCCCGAAGAGGCGCCGTTCGACATCATCGTGGTGACTGCTGCGATGCCCGGAATTCCGCGGCCGCTGCTCGAACAACTCGGACCCAACGGCAGGCTGGTCGCGCCTATCGGTGAGGATGAATTACAGACGTTGGTGCGTATCGCGCGCGTCGAAGGTCATTGGCGCGAGGAGTATTTCGGCGAATGCCGGTTTGTCAAGATGTGCGGGCGGCACGGCTTCAGTGAATAGCTCTCGATCCTGAGAGATCGCGGCTGAACCGCGATCGAAAATGGTGGCGGCGGTGAGGAGGCGAGGCATCTTTCGATCGATCAGGTTTGTGGTCGCGGCGGCCTTAATGGCTGTGATCGCCGGATGCGCTGCGGCTCCCGCGACGACCAATCATAGCTACTCCTATTCGTATCCCGTGACGCACACTGTGCAGGCGGGCGAGACGATCTATCGAATCGCGACGCGCTACGGAATCAGCCCGAATGCCCTGATGCGGGCGAACGGGCTCAGCGATCCGCGTCAGTTGCGCGTCGGTCAGGTGCTGACGATCCCCGGATCGTATCGCCGCTTCGCGTTGCGTCGCGACAATTCGATCTCGCCCGGTCCGAGTCGTCCGCCTGCGCCGCCGCATTCATTCGCATGGCCGATCGCAGGCGGCGAGGTGTCGTCGGGCTTCGGTATCAGGCACGGTGTGATGCACGATGGGATAGACATCGCGGCGCCGCCCGGCACTCCCGTGCACGCGGCCGATGACGGCGTGGTCGTCTATGTCGGCCGAATGCGCGGCTACGGCAACGTAGTAATCGTCGAGCACAGCGATAATTTCGCGACGGTCTATGGCCATGACGCGGCGAACATCGTGCATGAGGGTGAGCGCGTGGCGCGCGGCCAGATTATCGGGGAGGTGGGGACCAGCGGGCGCACCACCGGTCCGAATCTGCATTTCGAAGTGCGTTACGATAACCTCGCCTACAATCCGCTCAAATTTCTGCCGTCGGGTGCGCCGGCTGCGGTCACTTTTGCCGGCGGCGGCTGCTAATATCTGCCGCAAATCTTTCAGGCCGGCGCGGCATGCGCCCGACAGGAGCAACCGACCCGCGATGACCACGGACGAACTTAGAAAACTGGTGCGTGACATCCCCGATTTTCCCAAACCAGGGATCGTATTCCGCGACATCACCCCGCTTATTGCCAATGCGCGCGGCCTCGCTGCGATCGTCGATCAGCTTGCCGAGCCATTCCTCGGCAAAATCGACATGGTGCTGGGAATCGAATCGCGCGGCTTTATCATCGGCGCGCCGGTCGCATATAGGCTCGGCGTCGGTCTCGCGATCGCACGTAAACCCGGCAAGCTGCCGTTTCGCACCGTCGATGAAATCTACGAACTTGAATACGGCAGCTCGACCCTGGAGATCCATCAGGATGCGTTCAAGGACGCGCGGCGGATCCTGATCGTTGATGATCTGCTCGCGACCGGCGGCACGGCTCGCGCCGCGGGAAGGCTTGCGGAGCGTCTCGGCGGCGAGGTCAGGGGCTATGCTTTCGTGATAGAGCTCAACGGGCTCGGGGGCCGCGAGCGGCTGGCGCCGGCAAGCTGTTTCTCGCTAATCCAGTATGAGGACTAGATCGCCGCGGCCTCTGCGAATTCTTCGTTAGCGGCGGTCGCACGGCGAATATGGCACTAGCGGACCAGAAAGCTCACGCCGGCGACCAGAGCCGCCGGCTGGGATGGGTGCTGGCGGTGACGGTTGTTTACTGCCTCACCGAGTTCGTCGCCGGTTATTTCGCGAACAGCCTCGCTCTCGTCTCCGATGCGGTCCATCTGTTGACCGACATCGCGGCGCTGGTGATCGGCCTGCTTACGCTGCGCATCTCGACGCGGCCTGCGAGTAGCGGAAAGACTTACGGCTATCTGCGCGCCGAGATTCTCGGGGCATTGCTCAACGGACTTTTCCTGTGGCTGCTGGTGGTCTTCATCTGGATCGAAGCGGCGCGCCGCTTGCGTTCGCCGGAGCCGGTCGCCGGACTCGCCGTGATGGCGGTCGCAATCGTAGGTTTGGTAATCAACAGCTTCTCCGCCTGGATGACCTCACAGGGCGGCCACGCCTCAGACGGGATGGCGATCCGCTCAGTCTTTGTACACGCTTGCTCCGACTTAATAGGCTCGTTCGGCGTGCTGCTTGCGGGAGCGCTGGTGTATTTCACCGGCTGGCATGTCGCCGATCCTGCCGTCAGCATCCTGATCGGAGGCTTGGTGCTGTGGGGTTCGTGGGGACTGGTGCGCGAAGGCGTCGACATTCTGATGGAAGCGGTGCCTGCCGAAATCGATATGGATGAACTGCGACGCGATCTGCTCGCCGTGCGCGGCACCGAGGAGGTGCACGATCTGCACGTCTGGTGCCTTTCAAGCCGCCAGTTCGCACTTTCCGCACACGCTGTGATCACGCCCGAGGCCGATCACGATCGCGTGCTCTCGGAGATTTCGGCGCTCCTCTCCGAAAAATTCCGGATTCATCACATGACCGTGCAGCTTGAACGCGACAACCGACGGCTGCGCGAGCCCAAGCATTTCTAGTTGTACGCCGAGGACAATCGATCGATGCTTGAACTGCGACTCACATGCAAATAGCTGCAACCGCGCAATGAGCTTCGATTCAATGCCTGCGAGGCCCATGCGGGCTTCGCCGCTTCGATCAGACAGCGCCGGAAGAGCGCCCGGACAATGAACTCCGGCAGGGCGCTCACAAGTTGATGGCATCGAACAGCCGTTTCAGGGGCGCGTACCAAAGCACCGGAATACTCAGCGCGTCCTGCGCAAGATGCATCATCATGCAGACCACCAGGTTGCGACGCAAAAGGTAGAGCGCCGTAACGAATGCGCCCCAGACCAAGTTCCTGACCGCCCCGGCTGGGCCCCACGCCGGCAAGTGGCCGAACGCGAACAACATCAATGAGAGTCCGGCCGCGAACCAGGTGCTGCCGGCAACCATCTCCAGCCGTTCGATGAGATAACCGCGAAAGAAAAGCTCTTCGAAGACGGCTGCGCTGATCACCAGGATCCAACCTTTCAGCATCGGAAGCTGATTCATCTGGATGTGGATCGCCGGGAAGCGACGGTTGATTAGCGGCGCGACGGTAGCCATCGCCCTCACCGCAAGTGCAAACGCCAGCACGCCCCATGTGATGTCGAACAGACCAGGCCGTCGTATTCCGAGCGATCGCAACGGCGCCGCCCTCCGCTCGATAAAAATCGGAATCGCGACCACACCGAGCCCGAACAGCGGCAACCACCACGCCATAAGTCGTCCGGGATCACTATCTTGTTCGGCAGTAAATCCCGACTGCGCCCGCAAACTCACGACCATCAGGGCAGCGAAGGCTGACAGCGCGATGCCGAGGCCGAGCGAGACGCGATCAAGATTCGGCTCCGGCGTCTCTGACGGCGGTACCCCCTCGAACTCCATGGCTAAAAGCCGAGTCAATCATATCGGCCGTAGCGAACCAATTCGGCCACTTTCATCTCGACCGTTCAGGTAACGGGCGCGCCCGTTACCTGTTCCACGGCATCGAGCAGCGCCCGCGCCGCCGCTCCCGGTGATTCGGCGCCGATCACGGCGCCGATCGCCGCGGCGCCGGCAATGCCGGCGCCGGCCAGCCGGTGTACGCGCTCGGCTTTGATGCCGCCGAGCGCGTACACCGGCATCCCTGCCGCAACGCGGCATGCGGCAGCGATCCCTTCGACGCCGCATGTCGCCCCGTACTCCGGCTTCGAGATCGGCTCGAACACCGGACCGTAGACCGCGAAGTCAGCCCCTGACGATGCGGCCCGCTCAATCTCGTCGCTGCGATGCGTCGAGACTCCGACGAGCCGCGACTCGCCGATCAGCCGGCGAGCCTCGGCCGGTGAGAATGAGCTTGCTGGCAAATGCACGCCGTCGGCACCGGCGGCAAGCGCCACGTCGATTCGATCATTGATGATCAGCGGCGCCGCGTAACGCGAGGAGATTTCGCGCAGGCGAAGCGCGAGTTCGTAGAGAGCGCGGCCATCGAGATCCTTCTCGCGTAGCTGGATCGCAATCGATCCCGGCCGATCACAAGTCGCAGCGAGCGCCTGCTCGCATACCTCGATCAGATTTCTCGAGCCCGCAAGCTTGCGATCCGTGATGAGATAGAGACGGAACTTGACTGGACGTGCGATGCTCGACAACGGCGTCAGCGAATCAGACCGTCGAGCGGGCTCGAAGCCGACGCGTAGAGGCGTCGCTCGATCCGCCCAGCGAGGTACGCCATCCGGCCGGCTTCGACCGCCATTTTCATCGCGGTAGCCATCGCGATCGGGTTCTTGGCGCACGCGATCGCGCTGTTGATCAAAATTCCGTCACATCCCGATTCCATCGCCTCGGCCGCGTCGGACGCGGTCCCGACACCCGCATCGACGATCACCGGCACCTTCGCTTGTTCGATGATGATCCTGAGATTGTACGGATTGCGGATGCCAAGTCCCGAACCGATCGGTGCGGCAAGAGGCATCACCGCGGCGCATCCGATTTCCGCAAGCTTTAGACACGCGACCGGATCGTCGGTGATATACGGCAGGACGATAAAGCCTTCCTTGACCAGAGCACGGGCCGCCTCCAGTGTTGCCGGCACGTCGGGGAACAGCGTCTGCTGATCGCCGATCACCTCGAGTTTCACCATGTTGCCGACGCCCATCTCGCGGGCCAGCCGACAGGTGCGAATCGCCTCCTCGGCCGTGTAGCATCCGGCGGTGTTGGGGAGAATTTGGTAGCGCGTGGGATCGACATATTCGAGCAGGTTCTCTTTGGTTCGATCGGTAATGTTTACGCGCCGCACGGCGACCGTCACGATCTCCGCACCGCTCGCTTCGACCGCCGCGCGCGTTTCGGCGAAATCGCGATACTTGCCTGTGCCGACGATCAGCCGCGACTTGAAACTTCTGCCGCCCAGAACCAGCGGTGTGTCGTCCATGTTCGAATCCTTCGGCGCTGCAGCCATCGAGGTCATCCGCCTCCGACGAAATTTACGATCTCGAGCCGGTCGCCGGGTGCGATACTGACTCGGCCGTACTCGGCTTTCGGAACCACGCGATGGTTTAACTCGACCGCAATGCGCGTCGGCTTCATCCCGAGCCGCTCGATCAACACGGCGAGCGGCGTGTGGCCGTCAAGCCGGTACGGTTCCCCGTTCAGAATGATTTCGCGCGCGCCCGACGCCATCGCAATGCGGTTCGTTCCTCTCGATCCGGAAAGCTCACTTGGGAAGCAAACTAGCGTGGCTTGGCAGGACGGCTTCCCTACGCCGGCATTACCCGGATCAGGTTCAAGGGGTTCTCTCGAAGAGGTCTCAGTGCGTTTCCGCACACCCCCAGCCTCGCAATTGTTTATATCAAAGCCCCGCGAGCAGTGTCAAAAATGCTCTATTTGTTGACTGGTCGGACCGCTGATGGTTATCTGAGTCCTCAAAATCCGGGCCGACGGCAATCGATGAATATTACGGACCAAAGTTGTTATCGGGCCGTCGCCGAGATTGATCTTTCCGCGCTCCGCTCGAACTATCGTCTGCTTCGGAGCCTCGCTCATGACGCCGCGATGATGGTGGTCGTCAAGGCCGACGCTTACGGCCATGGCGCGGTCGCGGTCTCACGCGCGCTCGCGAAGGAAGGATGCGCTCATTTCGGCGTCGCGACGATCTCGGAGGCGCGTGAGTTGCGCGCCGCCGGGTGCGAGGCGAGAATTTATCTGCTCGGCGGGTTCTTTCCTGAAGATGCATGCCGGATTGTCGACCTCAATCTGACGCCGTTGGTTTTCGATCGCGATTCGATTCACGCGATCGGCGCCGCCGCGGCCGCTCTCGGCCGGCACAATTTTCCCGTCCATCTGAAGCTCGATACCGGCGCAACCCGACTCGGCGTCCGGCTCGAGGAGCTCGACGGTGTGATCGACCAGTTACGCAGCGAGCGCTATCTCAGACTTGAAGGCGCCGGCACTCTGCTTGCCAGCGCACACGATCCGGCCAGCCCCGTAACCGATCGTCAACTCGGCGAGTTTGCAACTGCGATCCGGCGGCTCACCGAGGCCGGCTTTGCAGTAACGATCACTCATGTCGCCAATTCCGCGGCGCTGGTGCTGCGCTCCGATGCGCATCGGAACCTAGTGCGTCCCGGTCTCGCGGTCTACGGCCTGCCGCCGGTCGCCGCCGTCGCCGAGCGCGCCGCGCTCACTCCGGTCATGACCTTCAAAACCCGCTTGCTACAGGTGAAGCGGGTTGCCGCCGGAACCGGCGTCAGCTATGGGCATACCTTCGTGACGCAGCGCCCCAGTCTGATCGCAGTGCTCTCCGTCGGCTATGCTGACGGCTACCGGCGCGGTCTTCAGCATGGCGGCGAGGTGCTGATTCGCGGGCATCGCGCGCCGATTGTTGGCGCGGTCTGCATGGATCTGACGATGGCGGACGTGACCGAAATCCCCGACGCGCGCCCCGGCGACGAAGTGATATTATGGGGCATCAGCGGCAGTGAAATTATCAGCGTCAATGAAGTCGCGCGGCTCGCCCAGACGATCTCGTACGAGATGCTTTGCACGGTCGGCAGGCGCGTTTCACGAATCTACAAAGATTAACCGAAAACGTATCCATGAGCTCTGACGACAAGCCAATTCGCCGCGCCCTGCTTGGGGTCTCGGACAAGAACGGGCTGGCCGGGCTGGCTGCAAGCCTGACCACCTATGGTGTGGAGATTCTCTCGACCGGGGGCACGCGCGCCGCACTGGAGCGCGAGGGCGTGAAGGTCCGGCCGGTCGAGCAGTTCACCGGCTCGCCCGAGATGCTCGACGGGCGTGTGAAAACGCTCCATCCAAAGATTCACGGCGGCATTCTCGCGCGCCGCGAGCTAGAGAGCCATCGCCGCGAGATGGAAATTCACGGCATCGAGCCCATCGACCTGGTGGTGGTGAACTTCTATCCGTTCGAACAGACCATCGCGCGCGCCGACGCCGGCCTCGACGATGCGATCGAGAATATCGATATCGGCGGTCCGACGCTGGTGCGCGCGGCGGCGAAAAATTACGCCGATGTCGCGGTGGTGGTCGATCCCGCCGACTACCCGGCGCTCATCGCCGAACTCGATGAACGCCACGGCGCGCTCTCGCTTGCGACCCGCGCGCGGCTGGCGCGCAAAGCTTTTGCGCGCGTGACGGCGTACGACTGCGCGATCTCGAACTATCTTGCCACCCGGTTTGAAGCTCAGACTGAGCCGTTCGGCGAAAGCTTCAGTCTCTCGTTGCCGTTGGCGCAGATGCTGCGCTACGGCGAAAACCCGCATCAGGTCGGCGCGCTTTACGGCGATTTCCATCGTATCGCCGAGCAGCTTCATGGTCGCGAGCTGTCGTTCAATAACGTGATCGACATCAGCTCGGCGGCCAATCTGATCCTCGAGTTCGAGGACTCGCGCGACGCGGTGGTCGCGATCCTGAAACATAACACGCCCTGCGGCGTCGGCGTGGGACCGACCCTCAAAGCGGCGTGGGACAAGGCCTTTGCCACCGATCCGGATTCGCCTTTCGGCGGAATCATCGTGACGAATCGCCCGTGGGACCTCGAATTTGCGCGGCTGGTCGACGAACTCTTCACCGAGGTTCTGATCGGGCCTGACTACGGCGTGGGCGTGCTCGATTTCCTGCGCAAGAAGAAGAACCGCCGCGTGATCCGGTTTCATCCCGCGGCGCTCCGGCGCGACGAGCTCGACGTCCGCCATGTAATCGGCGGGTTGCTGGTGCAAACGCCTGACCTTTCGATCGAAGATCCGCGCCGGGGCAAGGTCGTCACAAAACGCCCGCCGACCGCAGCCGAATTGAACGCCATGGATTTCGGGATTCGCGTCTGCAAGCACGTGAAGTCAAACGCGATCGTGTTTGCCGCCGAAGATCGCACGCTCGCCATCGGCGGCGGCGCCACCTCGCGCATTGATCCGGTCTACGCGGCGCGCGAAAAGGCGGCGCGGCTTAAAATCCCGCTCAAGGGATCGGTGCTGGTTTCCGAAGCGCTGTTTCCGTTTCCCGACGGACCGACGCTCGCCGCCGAGGCGGGGGCTACCGCGATCGCACAGCCTGGCGGCGCATTGCGCGACAACGAGGTGATCGCGGCCGCCGACCAGCATGGCCTTGCGATGGTCTTCACAGGGGTTCGCCATTTCCGCCATTAGGCCGCCTCGATGAAGGTCCTGGTCGTCGGAAAAGGAGGACGCGAGCACGCGCTGTGCTGGCGGTTGAGTCAGAGTCCATCAGTTCGCGGGTTGTTCTGCACGGCCGGTAATCCGGGGATCGCTCAGCTCGCGAAGCCGGTTCCGATTGCGCCTTCAGATGTCGCCGGCGTGGCCGATTTCGCCGCCGCCAATCGGATCGATCTCACGGTGGTCGGGCCCGAAGAGCCGCTTTCCGCCGGCATCGTCGATGAATTCGAAAAACGCGGCCTCCGAATTTTCGGCCCTTCGCGCGCCGCGGCGCAACTCGAATCCAGCAAGACATTTGCGAAGCACGTGATGCGTCGCGCGGGGGTGCCGAACGCAGAGTTCGAGAGCTTCACCGACATCGCCGCCGCGCGCCGCTACGTCGAGGCGCAGCGCGGCCCGATGGTCGTGAAGGCTGACGGCCTCGCGCTTGGAAAAGGCGTCACTGTATGTCGCGATCGCGAGACGGCACTGGCCGCGGTCGGGGAGGCGATGGAATCGGAGCGGTTTGGCGCGGCTGGCCGCCGCATTGTGATCGAAGAGTTCCTCACTGGCGAGGAGGTTTCGTTTTTCGCGCTTTGCGATGGCGAGCGCGCCGCGCCGCTCGGCCTCGTCCAGGATCATAAGACGATTTTCGATGACGACCGGGGACCGAACACCGGCGGAATGGGCGCGTACTCGCCGCTCCCGCATTACGACGCCGCGTTCGAGAAGCGCGTGATGCGCGAGGTGGTTGAGCCGACGATCGCCACGATGCGCGCGATGGAGGTTCCTTATCGCGGCGTGCTCTATGCCGGCCTTATGGTCAGCGGCGACCGCATCAATGTGCTCGAATTCAACGTCCGCTTCGGCGATCCCGAATGTCAGGCGTTGATGATGCGCTACTCGGGCGATCTCGCCGAAGCACTGCTCGCTGCGGCCGAGGGCCGAATCCAGGACGCCGTCGTGCAGCTCGCGCCGAGAAGCGCGGTCGCCGTAGTGCTCGCCTCGGGCGGCTATCCGAACGATTACCGGAAAGGACTTCCGATCAGCGGACTCGAAAAAATCGAGGGCAAGGAGCCGTCGCCGCTCAAAGTGCGATGGGCGCTGGAGCGGATTCGCATCAAGGTTTTTCAGGCCGGTACGGCGCTGCGCGACGGGCACATCATCACCGACGGTGGGCGCGTGATGGCAGTTACGGCGATGGCCGACGATCTAACGACCGCGGTTGCGGGCGCCTACGAGGCCGCCGATCTGATCGAATTCGAAGGCAAATATCTGCGTCGCGACATCGCGCGGCGGGGGCTCGTTGCGCTGGACGCGGAACAGCGTTAGTTGGCGAATCGATGCGGACCGGGACGAAAGCTGATGACCGTGAAAGCGCGATGCTTGTGCGTGCGGTTGACGCACTACGCCGCGGCGAGGTGGTCGTCTACCCGACAGAGACCTTTTATGCGCTCGGTGTTGATTTTTCCACCCCGGGCGCTCTCGACCATCTCTTCTCGCTAAAGATGCGTCAACCGGATTCGCCGATCGCGCTGATCGCCGCTGACACCACGATGGCGTTCAGCATCGCGCGCGAGGCACCGGCGGCCGCTCGCGCGCTTGCCGAAAAATTCTGGCCCGGGCCACTAACCTTGGTGCTCCCGGCTCGCACTGAGATTCCGGCTGGATTGATCGGACCTGACGGCGGCGTCGGCGTTCGCGTCTCGCCGCATCCGCTCTGCCGCGCGCTTACATCCGCGCTCGGCCATCCGCTAACGGCGACCAGCGCGAATCGAAGCGGCGAGCCTCCGGCGCGATCGATCGAAGAGGCACGCGCTTATTTTGGCGGTGGCGTTGCGGTCTATTTCGACGGCGGGCCGGCGAGCGCGGTTTCGCCCAGCACCGTGGTCGGCTTTGACGGTGCGCGTGTTCGTATAATACGGAGGGGCGCGATCGCGGAAAGCGCAATCGTGGAGTATCTAAAGTAAGACTTGAAAATGACCCAGCTCAGCCGCCGCATCGAACCGTTTCGCGGTCTGCTCTACGATCCAAGCCGGGCCGGTTCGCTGAACCAAGTAATCGCGCCTCCCTACGACCTCATCGACCCGGCGATGCAGGCGCGGCTTTATGAGCGGAGTCCATACAACATCGTGCGCATCGAGCTGGCGCGCGAACCGGATCGCTACGAGGCGTCGGCGCGTACGTTGCGGAGCTGGATCGAAAGCGGCGTGCTGCGGCGCGCTGCGCGCCCCGCGATCTATCTTTACACGCAGCGCTTCTCGATCGCCGGACAGAAGCTCTCACGCACAGGTTTGATTGCGCGTCTGAAGCTGGAGCCGTTCGATTCGGGACGCATCCGGCCGCACGAGCGCACCTTTCCCGCCGCAAAAGCAGATCGGATGCGCCTGCTGGCGGCGACCGAGACCAATATCAGCCCGATCTTCGGACTCTACCCGGGGCCTCATCCGGAACTGGAGCAATTGCGCGAACGGGTTGCGGCGCGCGAACCGAAATTGGCGGCGGTCGACGATCTCGGAATCAAGAACGAACTTCGGGAGATCGCCGATGCCGGCGAAATCACGATCATACAGAACGCGCTCGAGATCCCGCGCATCCTGATTGCCGACGGACATCATCGCTATGAAACCGCGCTGGAATATCGCCGGCGCCGGCGTGAAACCGACGGCAACCCCGCAGATGCACGGCCTTACGACTATACGCTCGCAACACTGGTCGCCTCCGACGATCCCGGGCTTGTAATTCTCGCGACGCATCGCGTGGTGAAAGATCTCGATTCCGTCGCGTGCGCTTCGTTCCCAACGCGCGCCGCAGAGCTGTTCACGATCGAACAGGTCGCCGACCGTGATGAATTACGCAAGCGATTGAAAGACGCCGGCCCCGGTACGATTGCGGTCGCTTTGAAGAACGACCCGGCCCTTCGCCTCTTGCACTTACGCGATCGCTCGGCGATGGCATCGATTCTGCCCGATACGCCGCAGGCGGTTCGTGAACTCGACGTCTCGATTCTCCACGGCGCGATTCTCGAACGCATCTTCGGCATCGGCCGCGAAGCGGTTCGCGCTGGCGGAAATATCGAATACACGATCGATTTTGACGCCGCGCTCGATACAGTCGCGCGCGGCGACGCGGACGGTTGCTTCCTGATGAACCCGCCGTCGATCGGCGATGTCGAGCGGGTGAGCGACGCGGGCGCGACGATGCCCGAGAAATCGACCTACTTCTTCCCGAAGCTCGCGACCGGTCTCGCGCTGAATCCGGTCTATGACTAAGCCGACCACCTTCGTGCTCGTGCGTCACGGTGAGACCGAGGGCAATTCCAGCATCCGCTACCACGGCGTTACGGATGTCCTGCTTTCAGATCTCGGGCGCGCTCAGATGCGCGCCACGCGTGCCGCCCTGCAGCAACATATTGCTGGCGACCCCGCGCCGATCTTCGCGAGTCCGTTACTGCGCGCAATTGAGAGCGCGCGTCTACTCGCGAGCAAAACGGCTGATCTCACCCCAATCGAAGAATTTCGCGAGATCAATTTTGGATTATTTGAAGGTCTGACCGCGGAGGAGATTCGTGATCGTCATCCCGCCGAGCACCGGCGATGGATGCAAGCGAGGTTCGCACCCGACTTCACTTTCCCCGGCGGCGAAAACCGCCGCGAATTTACTGCGCGCGTGGCACGCGGACTCGAACGGATGTTGGCGCTATGCGGCGACGCGACCGGCGCGTACGTGTTGCTGGTCGCGCATCGCGGCGTAATTCGCACCATCGTCAATCAACTCACCGGCGCCGAGCCGCTGGTCGAACTCGGCTCGATCCAAATCCTGCAAGGCGATTCGGCGTGGCGCGCGGAGCATCTTGATTTAATCGATCACCTGCGCGGAATTTGAGCGGGGCTCACAGCCGCCGCATCACGCCCCACCATCGTCCGTGGCAACTGCCAATCGGCTTCGTGAACGAGAGATCGGCGTAGCTCGCGATGAGCTCGAAACATCCCGATGCGGCCGCGGTCAGCTCCAGCGTCGCGGGCACAGTGTAGCGTACGGGGATAACGTCGCGCGTGATCACGACGCGATCCGGAAAGTGGATGCGGCATTCGAGTTCGTAGATCGAGTGCAGGGCGGAAGTCCAGCTAATCCGCCGATTGTACTCGCGGATTTCGACGTTGATCTTGCCGATTCGCACCGATCGCTCGCGCCACAGGTAGCGCCTGCGGGTTACATCGATGCCGTCGTGCCGATCGATGTCCACGCAGTAGAGACCGCCGCGTTTAAGCAGGCGCGCGACCGAACGCAGATGACTCATGAGGTCGGCGTTGCTCACCATGATCGGAAACGTCTCGGACATGAAGAAGGCCGCGTCAAAGGGTCGCTCCGGGATGCGAAAGCGTTCGATCGGCCGGCGATAAATCCGCATCGCGTGCTGCGAGTCGGCGCGCCCTTTTGCGATCATAGTCGGAGAGCGATCGACGCCGGCAACCTCTATCCCCGCGCGCATCAGGATCTGTCCGTGCGGCGAATCGCCGCATGCGATATCAAGCGCGCGCTTCACCGGCCGCTTCAGATGGCGCCGCCAAACCTTGCGCAGAAACTCGACCTCGCGGCCGATTTCGGCCGGATGCTCCATATGAACGCGCCGGAAAATTTCAGGGAATTCGTAGATGCTGCGGGCCATCGCACGCGATCAATCGTCGGTGTGGTTCTCATGAGCCGACCGCCGCGGATGGCGCGGTCTGCGCAGCACTCGATGACGCGTCGGAGTCGGCGATGGCGCGGGCACCACCTCCATTTCGATCGGCTCGGAGTGCGCCAGATGAAATCGCCAGTTGGCAAGGTAACGTTCGACGATCGCGCTGTCATTGGTTATCAGCAACTGGTCGGCGTTTTCGTGCTCGGCTTCATCGGTAAAATCGAACGAGCCCGCCAACACGATCGTTCCGTCTATCAGCATCACGCTGTCACGCGCCGCGCCGCGCACGGTTGCATCAACTCTGATCGCAAGCCCGGCCCGCGCGAGGTCCAGGACCAGTTCAGGTTGCGTTGCAAGCATCTGGCGATCGACGATCATGCTGACCGCAACCTGCCGCGCCGCCGCCCTGACCAACGCATCGACGGCAGCCTGACTGGTGAGCGTGTAGGTCTGCAGCTCGACCATGCGCTTCGCGGCGTCGATTGAACGGACCGCCACGGTCATCGGATCGCATCCATCCGCCGGCACCCGCGGCGAGAAGCAGACGATATACTCAGCTTTGGCCGGAGCGGGCGGCGCGGGGGCGGCCGGGCAATCCGGCAGGCCGTTGGCGATCGCGTCGCCGGCCTCGCGCCGAACGCAATCATGATAGGCGTTGCAGTCAGCCAGCTTCGGCTGACATCGATCCAGGGCCGCGACCACATCAGGATGCGCGGGGGTGGGCGAACTCGACGGACTCGAACGGTGCGCCGAAACCCGTATCGTCATCGCGGGCGGCAGGATGAACCAGATCAGGACGGCGCCAATCGCCAGGCCGACAAGGAAGAACGCCATCGCCGCGAGCGCGCTCTGCTTCATAGTGCGCGGCGCGACGACAGAGCGGGCGCGAACGCGCCGAATCGGCGCTGGTCGTGGCGTTGCAACATCATCTCTTCTAAAATCTGACTGCCGCTCGTTTAACGGGAAGAAGGTATGGCGTCAAGCGACATAGTCCGGATTTACGCCCGCGAGATTCTCGACTCACGCGGGAACCCCACAATCGAAGTTGACGTGCATTTGCGGGACGGTGCGATGGGCCGCGCTGCGGCGCCGTCGGGCGCATCGACCGGAGCGCACGAGGCGCTCGAGCTTCGCGATGGCGACGCCGGGCGTTACGGCGGCAAGGGCGTTCTGAAGGCGGTCGGCAACGTTAACCAGCAGATTGCGCCGAAACTTGCCGGCCTCGACGCGGCCGATCAGGCCGCTGTCGATCGCGCGATGTTGGAACTCGACGGCACGGAGAATCTGGCGCGGCTCGGCGCGAACGCAGTGCTCGGGGTGTCGCTGGCCGCGGCGCACGCTGCCGCCGCATCGCGCAAGCTCCCGCTCTACCTTTATCTGAATCGCGAGGCGACCGTCCTGCCGGTACCGATGATGAACGTGCTTAACGGAGGACGCCACGCCGATTCCAGCGTCGACATGCAGGAGTTCATGATCGTGCCGTGCGGTGCGTCGACCTTCCGCGATGCGCTGCGGATGGGCGCCGAGGTGTTCCATCGGCTCGCTGCGGTGCTCAAGAAACGCGGTTGCTCGACCAATGTCGGCGACGAAGGCGGTTTCGCGCCCAATCTCAGGAGCAACGAGGAACCGCTCGAGTCCATTCTTGAAGCGATTGCCCAGGCCGGTTACCGGCCCGGCGATGACGTCGCGATCGCGCTCGACCCGGCGTCCAGCGAGTTCTATGAAAACGGGAAATATGTCTTCGCCCGCTCCGACAAGAAAGCGCGCGATGCTGAAGCGATGGTCCGCTTTTACGCTGATTGGATCGCGCGCTACCCGATAGTATCGATCGAAGACGGTCTCGCCGAGGATGATTGGGAGGGCTGGAAACTCCTGACGCGCGAGCTTGGCGGCAAGGTTCAACTGGTCGGCGACGATCTGTTCGTCACGAATCCGAAGCGGCTCGAACGCGGGATCGAGGAGCACGTCGGGAATTCGATCCTGATCAAGGTCAATCAGATCGGCACACTGACCGAGACGCTGCGGGCGATCGATATCGCGCGGCGCGCCGGTTACACCGCCGTCGTTTCCCATCGCTCGGGCGAAACCGAAGACACCACGATCGCCGACCTCGCCGTCGCAACCGGCATCGGTCAGATCAAGACCGGGTCGGTGAGCCGCGGCGAACGGACCGCAAAATACAACCGGCTGCTCAGAATCGAGGAAGAATTGGGAGAGCGGGCGAGCTATCCGGGCGCGAGCGCGTTCAAGCGCCGCGCCGGGGCGATGCCGTCATGAGCCGGCCGCCGGTCGCGGTCCTGGTCATCTTCGACGGATGGGGTTTGCGCGAGGAGCGCGAGGCAAATGCGATCGCCCAGGCTCGCACGCCGACGATGACGCGCCTGTGGAGCACCCAGGCGCACACCGAAATCGATGCGTCGGGCGCGGCGGTCGGCCTGATGCCTGGTGTGATGGGCAACTCCGAGGTCGGCCATCTCACGATCGGCGCAGGCCGGGTCATCTACCAGGACGTGATGCGCATAACGAAGGCAATCGAGACTGGCGAGTTCTTTCGCAATCCGGCGCTGCTGAACGCGATTCGTCGGGCGCGCGACGGCGGTCACACCCTGCACATCTGGGGTCTCCTCTCAGACGGCAGCGTGCACAGTCACATCGATCATCTGCTCGCGTTGCTCGACCTCGCGAAACGCGAGAACCTTGAATCGATCGCGGTGCACGCGGTGCTCGATGGGCGCGACAAGCCGCCGCGCTCGGCGATCCCGTTCATCGAGCAGCTCGAAGGGAAGCTGCGCGAGATCGGACGCGGGCGAATCACGACGGTCAGCGGGCGCTACTTCGCGATGGATCGCGACAAGCGATGGGACCGCATCGAACGCGCCTGGCGCGCGATTGTGATGGGCGAAGGAATCGCCGCGCCCTCTGCGCGGGCCGCGGTCGAGAGCGCCTATGCGAAAGGCCAGGATGATGAGTTCGTCGAACCGACCATCGTTGGCGCGCCGTGTCCGCTTGCCGACGGCGATCAGATCGTTTGTTACAACTTCCGTGCAGATCGCGCCCGCGAACTAAGCGCGGCGCTTGCGCTGGACTCATTCGACGGCTTCAAACGGCCGCGCTTTCCGAAAATCGGATATGTCTGCATGACAGAGTACGATCGCAGTTTCGGTCTGCCGCTGGCCTTTGCGCCCGATGATGTCAAGAATCCGCTCGGGGCTGCGCTGGCCGCCGCGGGAGTGCGGAATCTCAGGATCGCTGAGACCGAGAAGTACGCGCACGTCACCTATTTCCTGAACGGCGGCGTCGAGAAGCCATTTCCGATGGAGGAGCGCGTACTGGTTCCGTCGTCGAAGGTGGCGACCTACGATTTGGAGCCCGAAATGCGCGCCGCCGATATCGCCGACCGCGTGGTCCAGGAGATCGCGGGCGGAAAATTCGGGTTGATCGTAGTGAACTTTGCGAATCCCGACATGGTGGGGCATACCGGCAAGCTCGAGCCGACGGTGCGCGCGATCGAAGCCTCGGACCAGGCACTCGGCAAGATCATAGCGGCGTTGGTACGCGCACGCGGGGTTGGGTTAATTACCGCCGATCACGGCAATGCCGAGTTCATGGCCGACCCGGCCACCGGCCAGCCCCATACTGCGCATACCACGAATCCGGTCCCGTTGATTCTTTTCGATCCGGCGTACAAGGGACGCTTGCGCGACGGCGGCACGCTGGCCGATGTCGCCCCCACTTTGCTCGGGATGCTCGAGATCGCGCCGCCGAAAGAGATGACCGGGCGCGACCTCCGAGAGCCGGCGCGGTAGCGTTACCAGCGCACCACTTGTTCGTAAATTTTCGGTAGCTGACGCGGAAGCGACGTGATGTCGTCGATCACCAGGTAGCGATTCGCCGAGCACATCTGACGCAGGTAATCGTGCCCGGTGCGATCGACCGTGATGCAGAAGGGCAGCACGCCGATCAATTCCAGTTCCTTCAACGCAACCATCGTATCCTGCACGCCATAGGCATTGGAGCGGCGGTCGTGCCCGTAATCGAAATCCTGCGGGAAGCCGTCGCTCAGCAGGATCACATGCTTGGCGCGCGAGTTAACGTCCTTGAATTTCTCGCGCACGTGACGAATCGCCGTACCCATCCGCGTCGAGCGCTTCGGCTCGATTGCGCCGATGCGCGACTTCACCTCGTCTGACAGCTCGCTGTTGAATTCCTTGATGCGGTAGAACTCGACGTTATCGCGGCCGTGGCCCGAGAAACCCATGATGGCATAGGAATCGCCGAGCTCTTCGAGCGCCTGCGCCATGATTACGAGCGCTTCCTTGTTGACATCGATGATCCGGCGAGGACGGGAGGATTGCCCCCGCGACCAGTTGCGCGTCCAATCGTCGCTGGTATGCGCGACCGCGTGCGACTCGCGCGCGATCGGCTCGTCGGTCGAGGCCGACATGTCGAGGAGGAACAGCGTCGCGACATCGCGCGCTTCTTTTTTGCGCGCCTTGTAGACGCGATCGTCGGGCGCCTGGCCCATCCGGATGGCGACGCGCGACTCGATCGTGCGGTCGAAATCGATCTCCTCGCCGTCTTCGAGCCCGCGCACCATGCGGTACGATGCCGGCCGGATGCGCTGGAAATGCCGGCGAACCTGCGGCAGCAACTCTGCGTAGCGGGCGAGCGTGTGGGTAAAGAAATCGCCGCCGTCGCCGCTCAGCTCGACCTCCCGCAGCCGGCACCAGCTATGCCGATAATCGCCGAGCACGTAGTCCCATTCGTCGTACGCGTAATAGGCATCGCGATTGCGCCCTACCATAAAGCGTCCGGCATGGCCGGCGCCGACCTCGCCGAGTTGCTCGCGCAATTGCTCCAGTTCTTCGGCTTGCTTGGGCGTAAGCTCCGTATGATAGAGGCCGCCGCCTTCGTTTTCGCCGCCGGATTCGGCCGGCTTTAACTCAGCGCCCTGCGCGAGCAGTTCGCGAATTTCATCGGCGGTGAGCATCCGGCCCTTGCCGCCCTTGGCTTCGCGGCCGGACACATCGAACTGCATGCTCTCGCCTTCGCCACCGCCCTCGCCTTCCTCGCCGCTCTCTCCGCCCGGCATCTGCTCGTCGGAAAGTCCGCCTGCGCTCGCCAGGTCGCTCCCCAGGCGCATCGCCTCGCGCGCCAATTCGTCGGCCTCGGCCTGGCGCGCCATCGCGATAAGATTTTTCAGCCATCGATAAAGCGCCACCGTCTGCGCTGCGCTGGTCTCGACGCTCGCGCCGGGCGCGCGCAACGGAGCGATCAGCTCCGCGGCGCCGGCTATGAATTTCTCGAAGCCGTCAGCGGGATAAGGGATATCCAGCGCGCAATGAATGAGCATCGTGCTGAGCGAACCGGGTCTGAGTCCGGTCGCGAGCGCGCGATTAACGTGCTTGATGCGAGGCGCGAGGCCGCGATAGCGCCGCCTGAGCGCAGCATCGACGCGAGCCGTCTCACACAACCGGAGTATCGCGCTAGCCAATCCGGGATCATCGAAGCTCGCGACGAAACAATCTATCGCTTCGACGCCGGTTTCGCCCCGGCCCTCGAAACCCGGCAGATCGCCAAGCTTGAGCGCGAAGGTGCCGAACTCGTGCCGGCCCGCCAGATGCGCGGCGGTGGTGAAATAGTAGCCCGTTGAATGTTCGGCGTTGACCAGCGATTCGACCTTCTCGGGCAGATAGATCATCTCGCCGGCCATCAACGGGTAGTGAAACGGCAGAATCGCGTCGCATCCGACCAGCGAGTCGATACGGAACTCGACCGGAAACAGCATGCGCATGAACTTGGTCAGGACGCCGCGAATCGAATGCAGGCTCTGGCCTGTGGCTTGGTTATCCATGCGTTGGAGGACGCCTAATTGATTTTCGCAGACTGGAAGTGGTTGCGCAATTTGTCCGCGCGCGTTTCGGCTTGACTTCGCGCGAAGCGATTGCCTAACTGGTTTTCACTCCCATGCAATTCATCCGCACTTTGTTCTTCCGTCCCAGTTCGGTCGCCATCGCTCTTGCTGCCGCATTGTTGATGCTTTCGATAACAGCTTCCGCCGCCGGCCTTAGCGAGGCGGTGAAGATGCAAACGCTCGGCAATGGCCTGACGGTGCTGGTGCTCGAAAACCACAAGGCGCCGGTTGCCACCTTCAACATCTTCTACAAGGTCGGCTCGCGCAACGAACAGTTCGGCAGGACCGGCCTCTCGCATCTGCTCGAGCACATGATGTTCCGCGGCACCAAGAAGCTCAAACCCGAGGAGTTCTCGAACATCATCCAGGAGAACGGCGGGATGGACAATGCGTTCACTACCGCCGACTTTACCGACTACTTCGAGGTGATCAATCGCGATCATCTCGATGTGCCGATTTCGCTTGAAGCAGACCGGATGGCGAATTTCGATCCCAAGGGTTTCGACTCTGAGAAGGCAGTCGTGATGGAAGAGCGGCGGATGCGCACGGAGGATAATCCCGCGGATGCGCTTGCCGAGATCGCGCAGGCGCAGGCCTTCCTCGCGCATCCATACCATTGGCCGGTCATCGGCTGGATGCACGACATCGAGGGGCTCACCCTTAACGATGTGTTGGCGTATCACAGTGTCTACTACTCGCCGCAGAACGCGGTGATCGTCGCGGTCGGCGATTTCGATGCCGACAAGGTGCTGAAACAGATCGGCGAGGATTTCGGGAGCATCAAGAACGGTCCCAAGCCGCTGCCGGTGACCGAGATCGAACCGCCGCAGGAGGGCGCGCGCCAGGTGATGCTGCGTCATGCGGCCGACGTGCCGGCGTTCGCCGAGGCTTTCCACGTGCCGAACTTCAAGGACCACAACGATGCGTTCGCGCTTGAGGTCGCCTCGGAAATCCTGAGCGACGGCAAAAGCTCGCGCCTCTATAAATCGCTGGTGATCGACAAGCGTCTCGCGGTGGATGCCGAAGCGAGCTACGACATGACGTCATTCGACCCGGGACTTTTCTGGGTTTCCGCGGAGTTGCGGCCCGGGGTAAAGACGAGCGACGCGCTCGCCGAGATTGATCGCCAACTCCAGGCACTTCGCGATACGCCCGTAAGCGCCGACGAGCTGCGCAAAGCCAAGAATCTTGAGCAGGCGGACTTCGTGTTCAGCCAGGATTCAATCTTTCGCGAAGCGATGCTGCTGGGTCTTTACCAGATGCTCGGCGATTACCGCATGGTCGATCAGTACCTGCCATCGATCGAGAAGGTCACCGCGGCTGACATCCAGCGCGTCGCCCGCCAGTACCTGGTCGAGAACAATCGCACGCTCGGCATCCTGATTCCGACCGGCGTGCTGCCCAAGGGCGCCGGCGGCGGTCATCCGGGCGGGGCGGTCCAGCACGTCGCTCTCGACGAAGGTGCGCTGCGATGAGGGCGGCGCGTTCTCTGGCCGGACTGCTCGTGACGGCGATGTTCATCGCGCTCGCCGCAACCCCCTCCCATGCGCTCCAGATCAAGCGGGTCACGCTCAACAACGGCGCGATCCTGCTCGTTTCGGAGCAGCATCAACTGCCGATGGTCACGATGTCGATTGCGTTCGACGCCGGATCGCGCCGCGACCCCGCCGGGAAAGCCGGGCTTGCGAGCCTGACTGCGCGATGTCTGACGCTTGGCGCGGGCAAGCTCAGCGCCGATCAGTTTAATCAGCAGGTCGATTTCATGGGTAGCTCGCTCTCGGTCGATGCGAGCGAGGATTTTGCGGAAGCGTCATTCACTTCGCTCAAGAAATACGAGCCCGAAACGCTCGCCTTGCTCGCCGATGTCCTTCAGCACCCTGCCCTGCATGATGACGATATTCTGCGCAAGCGCGCCGAGGTGATCGCCGCCATCAAGGCCGCCGAGCAGCAGCCCGGCTATGTTGCGGGCGTCGCGTTCCGCAAGCAGATGTTCGACGATACGCCGTACGGTCACGACGCCGATGGCACCACCGACTCGGTAAGCAAGCTCACGCCCGCTGACGTGCGCGACTTCTACCGCGAGTACTACAAGATGGGGAGCGCGGTGATCGCAGTGGTTGGCGATGTCGACACCGATCAAATCAAAGCGGCGCTCGAAAAGGAGCTCGCCGGCCCGGCCGGGAAGGTGACGCCGGAAACCGAACAGACGCCGCCGAAAGTGCCGCCCGGCGTCCACCTCACGATTATCGATCGCAACGTGGCGCAGGCGAATTTGATTATGGGCTTTCCCGGGATGGCTCGCTCGAATCCCGACTATTACCGCTTCCAGGTGATGAACTACGTGCTGGGCGGCGGCGGCTTCGCATCCCGCCTGATGGCCGTGGTGCGATCGCGCGCCGGACTCGCGTATTCAATCAGCAGTCAGAACGAGGCCGGAAAGTTTCCGGGCTCGATTCGGATCGCGCTGCAGACCAAAAATCGCAGCGCGAACGAGGCGATGAAGCTGATCCTGCAGCAGGTCAACGAGATCCGCGATCATCCGGTGTCGGACGCCGAGCTCGCATCGGCTAAAAAGTTCCTGATCGGCAGCTTCCCGCTCAAGATCGACCGGCAATCCGCGATCGCCGGATACATGCTCGACATCGAGCTTTACGGCCTCGGCCTTGATTACATCGACAAATATCCCGGCTACATCAACGCGGTGACGACGCAGCAGGTGCAGGAGGTCGCCCGCAAGTACCTGCATCCCGATGCGATGATCGTCGTTGCCGTCGCCAATCAGGCCGAAGCGGCGATCAACGCCAAAGCGCTGCAGGAAGAGGCGAAGCACAACTGAGTTCCTGCCAGGGAGGGCTTGATGAGCAATACGGAACGCTGGCGAATTGAGGGCGAGTACTTTGAATCCTGCAACTGCACCGTGCTTTGCCCGTGCCTGCTTTCGCATCTGGCCGCCAACCCGACCGAAGGCCACTGCGACGTAGTACTCGCGATTCATATCAACCGCGGAAGCTATGGCGCTGTTGACCTGTCCGGCCTGAACGCGGTCCAGGCGCTTTCGACACCCGGCCCGATGGGCCAGGGCAACGGTGTGCTGGCGGTGTATGTGGATAGCCGCGGCTCCGCCGAACAGCGCGATGCGCTGGGCAAGATCTTCAGCGGCGCGGCCGGCGGTCCACCCTCGCTGTTCAGCCCGCTGATTTCGAAGCTGCTGCCGACCAAACCGGCCGCGATCGAATTCGCGATGGAAGGGCGCCAGCGCAGATTATCGATGCCGGGATTAGCTGAGATCGCGATCGAAGGGCTCACCGGAGCGAATCAAAACGTCGTCTGGCTCGAAAACGTGTCGCATCCGTTTTCGTCGCACCTGGCTGTCGCACAAGGTAAGGAAAGCCATTACCGGGATCACGATTTCAACTTCAACAACTCCGGACGCAATGGCCACTTCTCGCCGATCAACTGGTCGGTCGGCTGATACCCCGGCAGGCCGGAGCTGATTGCGCGTTCGCATGGCTGCCGCTGAACCCCGCGAAAACTTCCCCGGGCCGGCACTGCCGGCGGCTGACAAGCTCGCGCTGTGGGGCGGACTCGCGGCCATCACGATTCTTTCATGGCTCTATCTGCTGCGGATGCCGATGCCGGGCGATATGGACATGCCCGGGATGCCCGGAATGAAGATGGCGCTGAGTCAACCGCATCCGTGGTCGCTCGGCGATGCGGTGACCGCGTTCGTGATGTGGAGCGTGATGATGATCGCGATGATGGTGCCGAGCGCGAGCCCGATGATCACGATGTATGCGCGCGCGGTGCGTCCGCGCGGCGCCGGAGCGAGCGCGAAAATCGCGATGTTCGTCGCCGGATACATCGCGGCGTGGACCTTCTTCAGCGCGGCCGCGACGCTGATCCAACTCGCCTTGCAGCGTACGACATTAATCTCGGGCGATCTGACCGTGACGCCGGCGATCGGCGCTGCGATTCTAATCGCCGCCGGCATCTACCAGGTCACGCCCTTGAAGCAGGTCTGCCTGCGCCATTGTCGTTCTCCCCTCGGCTTCTTCATGACCGAGTGGCGCGAGGGCGCGAGCGGCGCGTTCACGATGGGACTGAAGCACGGGCTGTTCTGCGTCGGATGCTGCTGGATGCTGATGGCGCTGTTGTTTGCGGCCGGCGTGATGAATCTGCTGTGGGTCGCGGCGATCGCGGTTTTCGTCCTGCTCGAAAAAGTAATGCCATGGGAGCGGGTCGTTGCGAACACTGCCGCGCTGGCGCTGGTCGCGATGGGAGTCTGGATCGCGTTTGCGCGTTAACCTCGTTCGCGGCCGGACTCGATCGGCTTTAGATGGAGCAACCAGCTCAGACGCGCAACCATCTCTTTACGGTCGGACATTCTACGCATCCGATCGAGCGCTTCCTTGAACTGCTCGCGGTGCATCGCATCGCCGTGCTGGCCGACGTCCGTTCCTATCCAAGCTCACGTCGATGGCCGCAGTTTAATCAGGCCGACCTTGCGCGCTCGCTCGAAGGCGCGGGAATCGAATACCGCTGGATGAAATCGCTCGGCGGACGCCGCCACGGGGTGCGGCCCGACTCGCCCCATACCGCCTGGACCCATCCCGCCTTCCGCTCGTATGCCGATTACACGGAGACCGAAGAGTTTGCCGCGGGACTTCGCGAGCTTACCGCGGTTGCGTCAAACACCCGTGTCGCCATCATGTGCTCGGAGGGGCTGTGGTGGCGATGCCATCGGCGGATCATCTCGGACCATCTCGTAATTCGGGGATGGACTGTGGAGCACATCATGCCCGATGGCAAGCTCACGCCGCATCGTCTCGCCGAGTTCGCAAGCATCGACGATGGCCGCCTGATTTATGACGGCGGCCAGGCCCGCCTGCAACTTAAAGTATAGCTTTAATGCGGCTGATTACGCCGCGGCGCGCGCGCCCAGCACCTGCCTGAGAAACTGGCCGGTGTAGGAATCTGCCGCTGCCGCCACTTCCTCGGGCGTGCCCTTCGCGACCAGGTTCCCGCCGCGGTCGCCGCCTTCGGGACCGAGATCGATGATGTAGTCAGCGGTTTTGATCACCTCGAGGTTGTGCTCGATCACAATCACCGTATTACCCGAATCCGCCAGCCTGCCAAGTACCGTCAGCAGCTTCCTGATGTCGTCGAAGTGAAGCCCGGTCGTCGGCTCGTCGAGGATGTAGAGCGTGCGACCGGTCGCGCGCCGCGCGAGTTCCTTGGCGAGCTTGATGCGCTGCGCCTCGCCGCCCGAAAGCGTGGTCGCTGACTGCCCGAGATGGATGTAATCCAGGCCGACATCGCGCAGCGTCTCGAGCTTCTGCCGGATCGGCGGCACCGAGCCCATGAATTCGATCGCGTCGAGCACCGTCATATTCAGCACTTCCGCGATATTCTTGCCCTTGTACTGAATTTCGAGCGTGTCGCGATTGTAACGCTTGCCGCCGCAGACCTCGCAGGTCACGTAAACGTCGGGCAGGAAGTGCATTTCGATCCGGATAATGCCGTCGCCCTGGCACGCCTCGCATCGCCCGCCCTTCACGTTGAATGAAAATCGTCCCGGGCCATACCCGCGCATCCGCGCATCGGGCAGTTGCGCGAATAGTTCCCGCATATGCGTGAAGAGCCCCGTGTATGTCGCGGGATTCGAGCGCGGCGTCCGTCCGATCGGACTCTGGTCGACATGGATGACCTTGTCGAGATGCTCGACGCCTTCGAGCGCGCGATAGAGCCCTGCTCGCTCGCGACTGTTATTGAGCTTCTGCGCGAGCGCGCGATAAAGCGTATCGAGAATCAGCGTCGATTTGCCGGAACCGGAGACTCCCGTCACGCAGATGAATAACCCAAGCGGGAACGCCACCGTGATATCGCGCAGGTTGTTTTCACGCGCGCCCCGAATCGTGAGCCATCGCCCGCTCGGACGGCGCCGGCGCGCCGGCACCGGAATTTCAATTTCTTCGGCGAGATACCTGCCGGTCAGCGAATCGGGATTGCGCATGATCTCCCGCGGCGTGCCCTGCGCCACGATGTATCCGCCGTGGGCGCCCGCGCCCGGTCCCATATCAATGATGTGATCGGCCTCGAGCATCGTCTCGCGATCGTGCTCTACGACCAGCACCGTATTGCCGAGATCGCGCAAGCGCTTGAGCGTCGCGAGCAGCCGCTGATTGTCGCGCTGATGAAGCCCGATCGACGGCTCGTCGAGGATGTAGAGCACGCCAACCAGGCTCGATCCGATCTGGGTCGCCAGGCGGATGCGCTGGCCCTCGCCGCCGGAGAGGCTTCCGGAGGTGCGATCGAGCGTCAGGTAGTCGAGCCCCACGTCGACGAGGAAATTCAGCCGCTCGCGAATCTCCTTTAGAATCAGCCGCGCAATCTCGCTCTCCTGCGGGCTCAGTTTCGGCTCGGCGAAGAAGCTCACCGCCTGCTTGATCGACATCGCGGTGACAAGGTTGATTGACTTGCCGTTGAAGCGGACGAACAGGCTTTCCTTCTTGAGCCGCGCGCCCTTGCAGATCGGGCACGGCCGCATGCTCATGTACGATTCGAGCACCTCGCGGATGCCTTCGGATTCGGTCTCCTTGTAGCGCCGATCGAGCCATTGCAGCACGCCCTCGAACGGCCGCGCGTAGTCGTGCCGATGATGGCCGCGCTGGGAAGTGAACTCGATTTCCTCGTCGCCCGAACCGTTCAGGAGCGCCTTGCGGACCTTGGCGGGAATCGATTTCCACGGCTGATCGAGACTGAAGCCGTAATGCGCCGCAAGCGCCTCGAGCACCGGCTGCATGTAGGTCATCGTCGCCCACGGCGCGATTGCGCCGTCGGCGATGCTCAGGTCCTCGTTCTGGACCACCAGCTCGGGATCGAAGTACATGATCGATCCGATTCCCGAGCATTCGCTGCACGCGCCGTGCGGGCTGTTGAACGAAAACATCCGCGGCGTGATCTCGGGATACGAGATGCCGCACTGCACGCAGGCAAAGCGCTGGCTGAAATAGATTTCGTTCTCGCCCTTGCTCTCGAGTCGTTCGATTTTCAGCAGATCCTGGCCGTGGCGAAACGCGACCTCCAGCGAATCGGCAAGGCGCTTTTCGATCCCGGCGCGAATCGCGAGCCGGTCGACGATCACCTCGATCGTATGCCGCTGGTTCTTGTTGAGCGTGGGTTCGGCGCCGAGCTCGTAGGGCTGCCCGTCGATCTTGACGCGGACGAAGCCGGCGCGCCGCAGATCGCTCAACTCCTTGCGATATTCGCCCTTACGATCGCGTACGATGGGCGCGAGGATGTGGATGCGCGTCCCCTCGGGCCATCCCATGATCCGATCGACGATCTGCTGCACGCTCTGCTGAGTAATCTCGCGGCCGCAGTTGTAGCAGAACGCGTGGCCGACGCGCGCGAACAGCAGACGCAGGTAGTCGTAGATTTCGGTGATCGTGCCGACCGTCGAACGCGGGTTGCGCGAAGTCGTTTTCTGCTCGATCGAGATCGCAGGCGACAGCCCCTCGATCGAATCAAGGTCCGGCTTCTCCATCTGCTCCAGAAACTGGCGCGCGTAGGCGGAAAGCGATTCGACGTAACGCCGCTGCCCTTCCGCGTAGATGGTGTCGAAGGCGAGCGACGACTTACCCGAGCCCGAGAGGCCGGTGATCACGACCAGGCGATCGCGCGGAATCTCAAGGTCGAGATTCTTCAGATTGTGCTCGCGCGCGCCCTTGATGATGATGCGATCCGCCATCGACGCCGCTTTAAATTGCGATCCCGGAATTATACCGCACTCGCCCGTCCCGCATAATCGATCGCCGCTATCATGCTCGAAGCGCTGGCCCGGTTGCAGCCCGCAATATCGAACGCCGTGCCATGGTCGGGCGAAGTACGCACGAACGGCAGCCCCAGCGTCACGTTCACGGCGTGGTCGAAATCGAGCGTCTTGAGCGCGATCAGCCCCTGGTCGTGATACATCGCAACGGCGGCATCGAAACGGAACTTCCCTTCGACCCGTCCGAAGGCGGTATCGGGCGCGAGGGGTCCGAACGCCGCGATCCGAGCGTGGCGAGCCCGCTCAATCGCGGGCCCGATGATTCGCTGCTCTTCGTCGCCGAACAGGCCGTTTTCGCCCGCATGCGGATTGAGGCCCAGCACGCCGATTCGCGGCCGGCGCACATCGAGCCGTTCGCGCAGATGCGCCGCCAGCAGCATAATCGTTTGAAAAACCTTTTCGATGCTCAGCGCGCGCGGCACGCGCGCCAGCCCGATATGGACCGTAACCAGCGCCAGGCGCAGCTCGGTCCCCACGAACATCATGCGCCAGAGCCGGGTGCGTGCGAGCTTCGCGAGCAGCTCAGAATGGCCGGGAAACCGATGGCCCGCACGATTTATCCATTCCTTGCTGATCGGCGCCGTCACCATCGCGCGCGCATCACCGCGCATCGTCATCCGCGCCGCCTCCACAACATAGCGATAGGCGGCATCGCCGCCTTCCACGCTCGGCTTTCCGGGACGATAGGCTGACGGAGACAGTTTGCCGATGCTCATCACGGCGATCCGACGCGTCAACGACGGAATCGCTTCGCCGGGATGCCATTCGATCGGTTCCGGCACATTGCCGATCCGATCCGCCGCGGCGCGCATTGCCGCGATGTCGCCAATCACCACAAGTCGCGGCGCCCGCTTCCCGCGGCTGAGAGTCGCCGCCGCCTTGAGAATAACCTCCGCGCCGATTCCAGCGGGGTCGCCCTGGCTGATCACGATCGGCCGAGCCTGTCGCCGCGACGCCATCGGCTAATAAAAGGTCTCGATGTGATGATCCTTCACCAGATCGTTTTCGACCCAGCTTTTGAAGCGGCCCTTGGCGGCCTCGGTGGCAAGCTTGTCGCGAATCTTGTCGATAGTCGGCTGGTCGAGTGGCTGAAGCCCGGGCTTCTCATGCTCCTCGAGCTTCAGGATATGAAACCCGAAGTCACTGCGCACGACCGGCGAAATATCGCCGGGCTTGAGATTTTTCACTGCATCATCGATCTGCGGGAGAATCTCGTCCGGACCGAAGTAGCCCAACTCGCCGCCTTTGCTCTTGGAATCGTCGTCGGAGTACTGCAGCGCGAGCGCGCCGAAGTCCTCGCCCTTGACGGCCTTTGCCCTCACGTCTTCAGCCTTCTTCCGGGCGGCAGCGACCTGCGCCGGCGTGGCATTGGCAGGCACCGCGATCAAAATCTGCGCGAGCTTGAAGCGCTCCTTGGTGACCTGGAATTCATCGGGATGCGCCTTGTAGTAGGCGACCACTTCCGACTGCGGGATCGTGACTTTGCTGCGCACCTCGTCCTGAAGCATCGCCATCCGCATCAGTTGCTCGCGGGCGTGCTGCCGGAAGTCGTCGTAGGTGAGGCCGTTCTGCACCAATTGGTCGCGGAACTGCTGATCGGTCAGATGATTCTGCTGCTCGATGCTCTGGATGTACTCGTTGACTTGTGCGTCCTCGATTTTATCCGCGTACTTCTTGCTCTCCTGGTCGAGCATTTTGTTCTCGATGATGCCCTTGAGGATCGCCCGGTTCGCGGCTTTCTCGTTCGGATCGCCCGGCGGCGGCATCTTGATTCCGTTGGCTGCCGCGAACGCCTTGACGTCCTGCGAGGTAATCGGGTCGCCATCGACGCTGGCGATCACCTGGCTTATCATCTGCGCCCGCGCCGAGGTCGGCGCGATCGCCGCCGATCCAAGCAACAGCAGCGCGCCGGCCGCGGCGCGCCAAAATCGAAATCGCGCTGTTTCAGTTTGCAAGTTCACCGCTTCGCCCCGACCAGTTTTCCAACTTTTCACACGCCGCCAGCGCCTGCAAGATATCGTCGAGCTGCGCAAAAGTTTGCGCATATTCGCCGACCTTGAACCGAACCATCACGACGAATGCGGGGGTCAACCGAATTCGATCGCGATTCGCGGCGGCCAGCGCCGCCAGCCGCGTCGGATCGACCGGCGCATCGGAATGAAAGCGGATCTCGAGTTGCTCGCCCTTCATGATGGCGCTCATGATGAGCAGCTCCTTCATCTTGCGCCGGATGCTCATCGCGGCCGTCAGGTTATCGATCAATGTAGGCAACGGTCCGAAACGATCGCGCAACTCGTCGCGCAGCTCATCGAGATCGCGGTCGCTTTCCGCGCGCGCCATACGGCGGTACAGGACCAGCCGCTCGTTTTCGTCCGGTACGAAGTCCTGCGGGATGTAGGCCGGGATGCCGAGGCGGAGTTCGGGCTCGAAGTCGGCATGTTGCGGTTCGCCGCGAAGCTCGTGAATCGCCTGCTCCATCATCTCGGTGTACAGCTCGAACCCTACCGCCGCGATCTGACCGGACTGCTCGCGGCCAAGGAGATTGCCCGCGCCGCGATGCTCGAGATCGCGCATCGAAAGCTGAAAGCCGGTACCGGCGTCTGATTCGACCAGCTCGCGCAGCGCTTCGATCCGCCGCTTCGCGTCACGCGTGATGATGTGCTCGCCGGGGATCAGAAGATAGGCATAGGCCTTCTGCCGCGAGCGCCCCACTCGTCCGCGCAACTGGTAAAGCTGCGCCAGCCCGAAATGGTCGGCGCGATTGATAATCATCGTGTTCGCGTTGGGGATGTCGAGGCCGGATTCGATAATCGCGGAGCAGACCAGCACATTGATTCGATTCTCGATGAAATCGCGCATCACGCGCTCGAGTTCGCGCTCGTTCATCTGACCGTGCGCGACGCCGGTCCGCGCCTCGGGCACGATAGCGCGGACGTGGCGTGCGATGTAGTCGATGTTCTCGACCCGGTTGTGGACAAAAAAGACCTGCCCGCCGCGATTCAGCTCGCGCAATATGACTTCGCGCAGCAGCGCGTCGTCGAAGTGCGCGACGAAGGTCCGCACCGATTGCCGGTCCGGCGGCGGCGTCTGGATGACCGAGAGGTCGCGAATCCCGAGCATCGCCATGTGTAGCGTGCGTGGGATCGGCGTTGCGGTCAGCGTCAGTACGTCGACCAGCTTGCGCATCCGCTTGATCCGCTCCTTGTCGGCCACGCCGAAACGATGTTCCTCGTCGATGATCAGCAGGCCAAGCCGCTTAAACTCAACGTCGCTCTGCAGCAGGCGATGCGTGCCGATCACGATATCGACCGCGCCGCGCCTAAGATCCTCGATCGTTTGCTTGTTCTCACGCGGCGTCCGAAAGCGCGATACCATCTCGATGCGCACCGGATAATCCTTGAAGCGTCTGGTGAAGGTGTTCCAGTGCTGTTCGGCGAGGATCGTGGTCGGCACGAGCATCGCGACCTGCCGCCCGTCCATGACGGCCATAAACGCCGCGCGCATCGCAACCTCGGTCTTGCCGAAACCGGCGTCGCCGCAGATCAGGCGGTCCATCGGTTTCGCGCGCGCCATGTCGCGCACGACCTCGTCGATCGCGGCGAGCTGATCGGGCGTCTCCTCAAATTCGAAGCGTTCGGCGAACTCATGATAGTCGCTGCCGGGATGCGGAAAGGCATGCCCTTCCATCACCTCGCGCGCCGCATAGACTTCGAGCAGTTCGCTCGCCATCGCGAGCACGGCTTCCTTGGTGCGCCGCTTGACCTTCTCCCACGAACCGCTGCCCAGGCGATCGAGCTTCGGCTCGGTGCCATCGCCCCCGCCGATGTAGCGCTGCACCAGGTTGATCCGCTCGACCGGCACGTACATCGTGTCGTTGCCCGCGTACTCGAGGTTGAGAAAATCGCCCTCGACATCGGCGACCTTGAGATGCTTGAGGCCGCGGTAACGCCCAATCCCGTGATCGATGTGCACCACGTAATCGTCGGGCTTCAGCTCCTCGAGGTTCAGCAGCGCGCCCCTCGCGACCGGACGCGACCGCCGGCGCACGCGTGGCTCGCCGAAAATTTCCTCTTCACTGAACAGGTAGATGCCGTCGAGCGGCAGCCCGACACCCGCCGCAAGCTCGCCTTCCATAATGACCGGGCGATACTCGGGCCATTCGAGCAGCGCGGCGAAACTTTTGCAGTCGGTGTTGACCTCGACCTGGTAGGCCTCGAGATGCCGCTTTAAGCGCGCCGCCTGGCTCGGCCCCTCGACGACCAGCAGCGCGCGGCCCTGCGTCCGCCGCACCTCATTTAAAAGCGCCACCAATGGTTCGAACGAAGGCGGTGCGTGTCGCCCTTCGATCGAGGTCGTAGTAAGCCGCAGGCCCGGCTGCGCGTTGACCTCGATTGGAGTCGAGCGGCCCGCTTCGGGCGGTGCGACGGTGATCAACGATCCGGTCTCGACCGCGATGCGCGCATCGATGGCTCGCTCCCATTCGGCCGCAGTCATATAGAGCGCCTCGGGCGGCGGATAAAAGACCGGGCGTTCCTGCGCCGATGAAGCCTCGGCATCGATGCGCTCGGCGTACTTGTGCGCGGCGGCGAGTCCGCGTCCGGATTCGATCAGCCACGCAACCGTCGCGTCGGGCAGATAATCGAATATCGTGCCAAGCGCGCCGTAGACGTAAGGCATCAGAAGTTCCGCGCCCGGAAACAGGAGACCGCTCTCGATCAATTCGAGCAGTTCGCCCGATTCCCTGCGCACCAGACCGATCTCTGCCGCGCGCAACGCAACCTGATTGTGAATCCGCTCATCCTTGAGCGTGCCGGAGGCGACGTAGCGGACCTGAATAATGACCGCTTCCGGCACCGAGCCGAGCGAGCGCTGCGTCGCGGCTTCGAAGCGCCGGATCGAAACCACGATCTCGTCCTCGAACTCGATTCGCAGCGGATCGTGGAAAAGCGGCGAGAAGACGTCGACAATCCCGCCGCGTACGCTGAAATCGCCGAGCTCCTCGACCTGCGGCACGCGCTGGTAGCCAAGTTCAGCGAGAGTGTCGATGAGCGTCTCGAGATCGATCGCGTCGGCCGGCGCAATTTTGACGATCGAATCGGCAAAGCGCGCGCTCGGTATGGTGCGCATCATAATCGCCTCGACCGAGGTCACGATGACCGGCGCGCGCAGACGCAACAAAGCGTAAAGCGCGGCGAACTGCGCGCCCTGGATATCGACTGCGGGCGAAAGATGGGCCAGCGGCTTCAACTCCCATCCACGCAGCAGATGGACGCGACGCGATACCGCATCGGCATCGGGCGGCTCATCGAGGAAAAAGCCCAACTCGGCGGCGATCGATTCGGCCTCGGCTGCTTGCGGCGCGATCGCGAGGATCGGGCGGTCGAAAGACAGCACAGCTTCGCGCAGCATCAAGGATTGCGCTGCGCCCTTGAGCCCGAGCACCGGGATGCGCCGGTAGTCACCGCTGTCGAGCCGCGCCTTAAGCTCGCCGACTGCTTCTTTGAGGTTTCGTTCCAATTAAGCACACACACGCGCCCCACTGCTGCGTGCGGTGATACTCGCACGCGCAGCCGCGCGATTCATTCATTGCCGCGCCGCCGACCGCCGTAAGCCTGCTTCGACGCCGCTATCGCATTGATTATAGCAACTATCCGAAGATTCAGTGATTGCGAACGAGGTCTGAGGACATCGAATTGCCCGCCGATCCCATCACGATCGGAATCTTTTCGTTCTTGACCTTGCCATCGCGCGTGATTCGCATCAGCGTGAACCAAACGGTTTCGCCCGGCGCAACGTTCGCAAGCACCCGGTTCATCGAATCCGCGTCGATGACGCGCTGATCGTCGACGGCGACGATCATATCGCCGGCCGATCCAAGCTGCCCTGAGCGCGCGAGCAGCGGCTTCATCAGCTCGCCGACCGGACCGAGAAAGAACCCGGCAGTCTCGCCGGTCGCACCGACCGTCGTCATGCCGGATGGCGCCGTAAGCCCGGCGCGTTCGGCGGGGCTGCCCTTGTCGACGCCGATAATTTCGAGGCCGTGTATTTCCTCTTTATGAAATCTGACCAGCGCCGATTGCACCGAGACTCCCAAGTACGGCCGGCCGTGAGCAGCCGGCGAAAGGGCGAGCGGCGCGGAACCGGGTGAATTGTTCGCGTCAGTCGCTTCGGGCGGTTGCTGCCCGGCCGGCGAACCGGGCGGAGCGATCTTTGGCGCAACTTCGAGCGTCGCATCGCTATCGGCGGGCGGGCGGCTCGCCGGCGAAGGCGCGGCCGGCGCCGGGTTGACGAGGTTCGGCGCGGCAGGGGCGGACAAAGATTGATTCGCCGGGGTTTGCGCGCCCAGCTCCGGCGCGAAGAACAACGAAAGGGCCGACAAAATCAAGATGGACAAAGCGGCTCGCACCTGCCGATCCCTCGCCCGATGATAAGCAGCACGGTCCCGACGCTCAAGTCGCATTCGCCGCTTGAAGCCTGCGATGCGCCGTGCGAAATTCGTGATCATGAAGATCGTCTCCGCCATTCCGCTCCAGGAACGTCAGCGCCGGCTTGTGCTCGACGCCGTCCCCGGCATCGAGTTGGTCGATCGGCAGTGTGCTTCGGCCGCTGACATCGTCGAACTGGTGCGCGGCGGGTGCGATATTTTGCTCACGTTCATAGTTCCCGAGGAACTGCTGCAGGCCGCGCCGCAGCTCAAGTGGATTCAACTCATCACTGCCGGCGTCGATCACATGATGAAGACGCCCGCCTACAACAGCACGGTCCGGCTTACCACCACCAGCGGGGTGCATTCGGCATCGCTGGGCGAGTTCGCGCTCGCGATGATGCTGATGCACGTGCATCGGCTGCACATCACAAGCCGCGCGCAGCTTCGCCACCAATGGCTCCCGCCGACCGAATTCATGAAGAACGCCGATACGCTGCGCGGCAAGACCGTGGGCATCGTGGGCTACGGATCGATCGGACGCGAGCTGGCGCGCCAGGCGAAAGCGCTCGGCATGGACGTCGTAGCGCTCAAGCGCGATCCGAAATCGCTGCGGGACCCCGGATGGTCGCCCGCCGGCATCGGCGATCCTGAGGGCCGCCTCCCGCGCCGCATCTATGGTCCCGACGAACGCGACGCGCTGCTGCGCGAAGCGGACTTCGTCGTGTTGATTCTGCCGCTCACGTCAGCGACCCGCCATTTCATCGGCGAGCGGGAACTCTCCGTGATGAAGCCGACGGCGGTGCTGATCAACGTCGGGCGCGGCGACCTTGTCGATGAATCCGCTCTGATTCGCGCGCTCAATGAAAAACGCATCGCGGGCGCCGGCCTGGATGTCTTCGAGCGCGAGCCGCTTCCGGAGACGAGCCCGCTGTGGGACATGGAATCGGTCATCATGACGCCCCACATCGCGGGTCCGTTTAAGGGCTATTTCGATCTCACTTGCGAACTGTTCGCGGAGAACTTGCGCCGCTACGCGCAGGGCGAGCCGCTGCTCAACGAGATCGACCGGAAGCTCGGCTATTAGCGGCGCGAGCTTCGCGCGCCGCGCGCCTTCAGCTCATCGAGGAAGCGGCGCGGGATGCGCTCGAAGGCGCCGTTCGACATGAACAGCGCGACATCGCCCGGCTGCACGTCGTGCAACATCGCGGCCAGAAGTTCATCGTTCGATGAGCACGCTTTCGCCTGTGGTCCGCGCCCGCTGATCGTCGAGGCAAGCGCGATCACGGAAAGACGTTGCGCCGACGGAATCGGATCATTGTCCTTGAAGTAGACCGGTGCCAGGTAGACGTGCGCGGCGCGATCGAAAGCCGTCGAAAAGCCGTCCTGAAAGATATTGCGCCGCGAGGTATTCGAGCGCGGCTCGAAGGCGGCGAGGATGCGGCGTCCTGCGAAGCGCTCAGCAATCGCATCGAGCGTCGAACGAATCGCGGTTGGATGATGCGCGAAGTCATCGATAACCGTGACGCCCTCCGCCTCGCCGACGATCTCCTGGCGCCGCGCCACGCCGCTGAAGCTCGCAAGGCCGCGTTCGATCTCCGCGCTCGGGATTCCGATTTCGCGCAGCAGCACGTAGACGCCGAGCGCGTTGGCGACATTCATACGGCCGTCGATACGCTGAAAGATTTCACCGCTAATCGGTCTGCCGCGGTGCGCGATGGTGAAGCGCGCGCCCTCCGGTCCGATCTTGAGATTCTCTGCGCGGAAGTCGCCGGCGTTCAGACCGAAGGTCATCCGCCGCGCCGAGCCGGTCGCGCTGGCGTCTATCGCATCGGCCGAATCGGCCGAGACCACCAGCAGAGAGTTCGGGGCCATTTGTCGCGCGAGCGCACGGAAGGAAGCCTTGACGTGATCGAGATCACGGTAAATATCGGCATGGTCGAACTCGACCGCGGTGATAATCGCGGCGTGCGCGCCATAAGAGAGAAACTTCGGCCGCTTGTCGAAAAACGCGGTGTCGTACTCGTCGCCCTCGATGACGAAATCTGGTCCCGCGCCGAGCCGATAATTCGATCCGAAGTCGCGCGCCAGTCCGCCCACCAGCATCGATGGATCGCGCCCGCCGGACATCAACACGTGCGCCATCATCGCGGTCGACGTGGTCTTGCCGTGTGTCCCGGTCACCATCAGCACGCGGCGATCGCGCAGGAAAAAATGCGCCAGCGCTTCAGGCATCGAAAGATACGCTATCGACGATTGCAGCAGCGCCTCGGCCTCAGGATTTACTTTGGTGATGACGTTTCCGACCACGACGAGGTCAGGCGGCGGAAAGAGGTTATCCGCTCCGAAGGGTGAGACCTTCACATGCATCCGCGCGAGCAGCGACGCCGTCGGTTCATAGACCGGCCCGTCAGAGCCGCTTACACGAAAGCCCTGTTCGACGAACATTCCAGCCAGCGCCGCCATTGCGGTGCCGCCGATACCCATCAGATGGACGTGATGAATCGTCCGGGGCAGCCGCGCGAGCCGCGCTGCCGATTCGGCCGCGGAAGCCTGGTTCATCTGCTGCCTACCCCAATGAATTCACAGCTTCACGCGCCGCAGCCTAAGCGCATTGGTAACCACGGACACGGAACTGGCGCTCATCGCGGCGCTCGCGATTATCGGACTCAGCATCAGCCCGCTCACCGGATACAGGACGCCGGCCGCGATCGGAACCCCAAGCACATTATATATGAACGCAAAAAACAAATTCTGCCTGATATTACGCATCGTAGCGTGACTTAAACGCAGCGCTCTCACGATTCCGCGCAGATCGCCGCGCACCAGCGTGATCGCTGCGCTCTCCATCGCGACATCCGTGCCGGTGCCCATCGCAATTCCGACCTGCGCCTGCGCGAGCGCCGGTGCGTCGTTGATTCCGTCACCGGCCATCGCGACTCGGCGTCCCTCGGATTGAAGCCGCCGCACGATTTGCGCCTTATCTGCGGGCATCACCTCGGCTTCGACCTCGTCGATTCCTAAACGCCGGGCGACGGCCTCCGCGCTTTGCCGATGATCTCCGGTCAGCATCACGATTCGCACGCCGCTTTCGCGCAGCATCCGGACTGCTTCGGCGGACGATTCCTTAATCGGATCGGCAACCGCCAGCAACCCCGCCGGCCGATCATCCAGTGCGGCGAACATCACGGTCTGCCCTTCCGCCCGCATCGTTGCCGACTGTTTCACGAGATCGTCGACCTCTGCGCCATTCTCGACGAAGAGCCGCTCGCTGCCGACCGCGACCCTGCGTCCATCGACAGTGGCGACGACGCCAACGCCCGCGATTGCCTGGAAATCTCGCGGCTCGGTCAGCGCAAGACCACGTTCGCGCGCCGCCGCGATAATCGCCCCGCCCAATGGATGTTCGCTGGCGCGCTCGACGCTCGCTGCAAGCCGCAGCAGGTCGTTTTCGTCGATTCCAGGCGCCGCGACGATTCGCATCAGGCGCGGCCGGCCCTCGGTCAGCGTGCCGGTCTTGTCGACGACCAGCGTATCGATGCTTTCGAGGGCTTCGAGCGCCTCGGCATTCCGAATCAGGACGCCGGCCGACGCGCCGCGCCCGACTCCAACCATGATCGACATCGGCGTGGCCAATCCGAGCGCGCACGGACAGGCGATGATCAACACCGAGACTGCCGCCAGTAGCGCATGCGGCAACTGGGGTGCAGGACCGATCGCATACCACACCGCGAATGCGATGACTGCGACGATCACCACGATCGGCACGAAGTAGCCTGCGACCAGGTCGGCCAGACGCTGAATCGGCGCACGGCTTCGCTGCGCATCGGCAACCATCCGCACGATCTGCTGCAAAACAGTATCGGCGCCTACGTGTTCTGCGCGGATTACTATCGCGCCGGTGCCGTTCACGGTCCCGCCGATTACGCGATCGCCGGGATGCTTCGCGACCGGAAGCGCCTCGCCAGTAACCATCGATTCGTCGATCGCGCTCGCGCCGTCGAGCACTACGCCGTCGACCGGCACCTTCTCGCCCGGACGCACGCGCAACCGATCGCCGACCGCGATGCGATCGAGCTCGACCTCGCGCTCCGCTCCGGTCTCATCGATCAGGGTCGCAGTGCGCGGCGCGAGCCCGAGCAAGGCACGAATCGCACCCGAGGTCTGGCTCCGTGCCCTCAGCTCCAGCATCTGCCCCAGCAGTACCAGAGCCGTGATCACGGATGCCGCTTCAAAGTAGGTCGGCGGGATGCCGGCCGGGCCGAGCGCGCTGGGGGGAAAGAGCCCCGGAAAGAGAATGGCACAAACGCTGTAAACGTACGCGATCCCGACGCCGAGCGCGATGAGCGTGAACATGTTCAAACGCCGCGTCACGAGCGATCGCCAGCCGCGGGCGAAGAACGGCGCCGCGCCCCAAAGCACAACGGGCGACGCGAGTACCAACTCAAACCACCCGATCGCGCGCGGGCCGAGTACGCGATGGACCGGCACGGCGGGAAGCGCGTCGGACATGCCGAGGATGAGCACCGGAATCGCGAGAGCCGTGCTGATCCAGAAGCGGCGCGTCATGTCCGCCAGTTCAGGATCGGGCGTCGCCTCGGCCTGCGGTTGGAGCGGCTCCAGCGCCATCCCGCAGATCGGACACGCGCCCGGCGCGTCGCGCCGAATCTCGGGATGCATCGGGCAGGTGTAGATCGTTGGCCGGCCCGGCGCAGTCTGGCTCGCCGCTTCCGGATGCAGGTACTTCTCGGGATCGGCGGCGAACTTTGCGCGGCAGCCGGCGCCGCAGAAGTGGAACGTCACGTTGCGGTAGACGAAGCGATGCGGGGTGCGCGCCGGATCGACGGTCATCCCGCATACGAAATCCTTCACCGTTTCGGCGGGTCGCGGCTTCGCGCATTGCGCATTATCTTCCATCGCTCGCGCCCCGGTGCTCAGACCGCTCCTATCGCTTCCATTACGAGATCGTGGATGCGCGGGCGGAACTCGCGTATCCCCTGGTTGTCGCGCCGCGGATGTACCCGGTTGGTCAGCAGCGTGATCGCGATCGCGCGCGATGGCTCGATCCAAATCGACGTGCCGGTAAACCCGAGATGGCCGACGGCTTCGGGCGAAAAATACCGTCCCGAGCTGGAATGCTGCGGCGAAGGCGTGTCCCAACCAAGCGCCCAGGTCGAACCCGCCACGGTTCCATCGCGCCGCCAGAATTCACGGGTGACGCTTTGCGGAATGAACTGCGAACGCCCGGCCCAGCTCGCGATGAGCTCTGCCGCAATCCGATCAACGTCGCGCGCAGGCGCGAACAGCCCCGCATGCCCCGCCACGCCGCCCATCGCGAAGGCGTTGTCGTCGTGCACCTCACCGACGAGGAGGCGTTTGCGCGACGGACATATCTCAGTCGCGGCGAACATCTCGGCGACCGGCTCTAGACGCCGCGAGCGGACCATCGAGATGTCAATAAAATCCGTCGACTTGAGTTTAAGCGGCCGAAAAATCCGGTCCCGGCAGATCCGATTGAGGCTCGCGCCGGTGATTCGCTCGATGGTTTCGCCGAGCAGGATGAAATTCAGATCCGAGTAGATGACTTTCGTGCCAGGCGGCGCGTCGAGCTTCTCGCGATGAATTTGCTCGTAGACGAATTCCTTGGCGCCCTGGCTCGCCATGAAATTGACCTTGCCGCCTTTTTCAATCTCCATCACCTGCTGAAAAAACGGCCGCCACGCGGCGAGTCCTGAACAGTGCGCCAGCAGTTGACGAAAGGTTATCGAGCCTTTGCCGTGCACGCCAAAGTTGTGGAAGAAGCGCGTCACGCGATCGTCGAGCCGCAACTTGCCCTCCCGCACGAGCATCATCGCGATCGTGGCCGTCGCCAGCGGTTTGGTGAGTGACGACAGGTCGAAAACCGTTTCGAGCTTCAGCGGCTGGGGTTCCGGCATCAAAGTTCGATGGCCGAACGCGCCCTGGTAAACGACTTCATCGCCACGTCGCGCGATCAGCACCGCTCCCGGAACTACTTGTTGAGCGATCGCCTCCGCCAGCGCCTTCTCGACTTCCGCCCATGCCATCGCGGTCCCCGTTCAACGCGCCGCGACCGCAGGCTCGACCGCCATCATCCTGCCGCGTGCGCCGTCTATTCGCACTGTCAGGCCGAGTGGCAGCGTCAGATTTTCGGTGCCGTGGCCCGCCTCGATTCCAAACAGCACGGGACAACTCAAGTCGCTCATCTGCTGGCGAACGAACTCTAGCGTCAGCCGCGCTTCGGCTTCGCTGTCGGTAGGCGCGCGGATCGCGCCGAAGACCACCCCGGCGACGCGCGCGAACACGCCCGCCTGTTTGAGTTGCACCAGCATTCGATCGATCCGATAGGCCTTCTCGCCGGTATCCTCGAGAAACAGCACACGGCCGGTGAAATCAGGCGCGTACGGCGTCGCCAGCATCGCGGTGACGACCGAAAGGCATCCGCCGATCAACTCGCCGGCGCCGGTCCCGGGACGCATCGTCTCGCGCGCCTGCAGCTCGAAGCCGCGAAGCTCGCCGCTTAAGAGGCCGCGTAGATGAGCAAGCGAGCGCGGGCTGAGTCCGTGAGCGAAGTCCATCGCGACCATCGGGCCGTGAAAGCAAATCATCCGGCTCCGCGCGACTATCGCGTTGAGGATGAAGGTCGCGTCGGAAAACCCGATGAACGCCTTGGGCGTGCGCGCGATCGCATCAAAGTCGAGCAACGGCAGCAAACGGCCGCATCCGTAACCGCCGCGCGCGCCGAAGATCGCGCGCACCTCGGGATCCGCAAAGAAGGCCATCAGCTCCTCGGCCCGCTCGCAATCGCTGCCGGCCAGAATTCCATCGCGCGCGAGCGCGCGCCGCGACACTTTGACCCGATAGCCGAGCGCGCCGAGCGCGCTCACGCCGCGTTCGAGATATTCGCGCTCGACGGCGGCGGCCGATGCGACCACACCCACCGTGTCGCCCGGCCGCAATGCTGGAGGCTTGATCGGATGCGCGCTCACCTGAATTGCGATGAGCGTAGCATGCGCGGCGATCAAAATCGCGCGGGAGCTTTACAATGAGCGGCCGATCGCCGCGGCGACCGGCTTGAGCGCTGTCATCAATTCGGCAAAGCGCCGCGGCTTGAGTTGTTGCGGACCGTCGGAGAGCGCCTTCTCGGGCGTCGGATGCACTTCGATCAGGAGGCCGTCCGCGCCCGCCGCGACCGCCGCGAGCGCCATCGGCATCACCAATGACCAGATTCCCGTCCCGTGGCTGGGATCGACCACGACCGGCAGATGAGTCCATTCCTTGAGCAGCGGAACCGCGTTCAGATCGAGCGTGTTGCGCGTCGCGGTCTCGAAGGTGCGAATCCCGCGTTCGCACAGGATCACATCGGGATTGCCCTCGGACAGGATGTACTCCGCGGCCATCACGAACTCTTCGAGCCGCGTTGACATCCCGCGCTTGAGCAGCACCGGTTTTCTGACCTTGCCGAGCCGGCGGAGCAGCGAAAAATTCTGCGCGTTGCGCGCTCCGACCTGGAGCACATCGGAATGCTCCACGACCAGGTCGATGTCGTGCGGGTCCATGATTTCGGTGACGATCGGCAGCCCAACCTTGCGCCCGGCATGCTCCAGCAGCTTCAGGCCTTCATCTTCCATGCCCTGGAACGAGTATGGCGAGGTGCGCGGCTTGAACGCGCCGCCACGCAGCATGTGCGCGCCGGCGCGCTTGACCGCCTCTGCAGCGCCCTCAACCTGCTCGGCGCTCTCGACGGCGCACGGCCCCGCGATGACGGTGAGACGCGGGCCGCCGACCTCGACGCCGTTTACCTTGATGCGCGAGCCTTCGGGCCGCACCTCGCGGCTCGCGAGCTTGAACGATCGCAACACCGGCATCACCCGCTCGACGCCGGAAACGGATTCGAGATGCTGTAGCTGATGGAACTCGCCGCGTTCGTCGCCGACGCAGGCCACCACGGTGCGTTCGATGCCGCGAATCACATGCGCGCGATAGTCGAGCTCCTCGACCATTCGGACGACCGTGCGGATATCGTCCTCGGTCGCATGCGCTTTCATTACGACGATCACGGGATCAACTGCCCTCCCCGACTCCCCGGCGCGGCGTCCCATCAGTATGGCTGAGCGCGCGAAGAGCCAGTAGAATCGCTATCGGCTGCCCGATTCTGAGTCAATACGGATTTTCGCCAGAAACAATGCGCCCGCTCAAGTTGCTCCATACCTCCGATGTGCACCTCGAAAGCGACAGCGTCGGAAGCGGCCCGAAAGGCGCCTTGATCCGGCGCCGCCTCCGTGACGCGTTCAGCCGCGTGATCGCGATCGCCAACGAGCGCGAGGCCGATCTGCTGCTGATCGTCGGGGATTTGTTCGATTCGAGCCGCATCGCCGACGAGGCTCTCGCCTTCGCATTCGAGACCATCGCGCGGGCGGAGATGCCTGTAGTAATGGTCCCCGGGAATCATGACGCGCACGACGAGCGATCGATCTATGCAGGGCTCGAGCCGGCGCGCTTCCCGCAAAATCTTCATCTTATACTTGAACCCGAAGGACGCACGCTCGACTTCCCCGCGCTGGCGGCGCGGCTCTGGGGGCGTGCGCTGGTTGAACATTCGCCGGATTATCGTCCGCTCGCCGGCATACCCGCGCCGGCGCCCGACCGCTGGAATATCGCACTCGCACACGGGCTCTTCACTGACGACGAGAGTGAACGTTCATCGCGCATCACGGCCGGCGAGATCGCCGCCAGCGCCTATCATTATATCGCGCTCGGCCATGTGCACGTCTTCAACGATGTCTCCCAGGCCGGGACGCGCGCCGCCTATTGCGGCACGCCAGCGCCGCTTTATTCGAACGATGGGGCGGGTTCGGTCGCGTGGGTCTCGTTCGTTCGCGGCGAAGCTCCGTTCCTCGAGCAGATCGTCATCAGGACGTAAACAGGCCCTCTCCAGGGTATGTGAATTTGCGTTGCGTCGGCACGCGGCAAAAATCTGTGTGCGGGACTAAGATCGATCCGCGAGGGGCATGGACCGCGTCCTTTCGATCTACCCGACCTCTCACAAGGTCGAAGATGTGCTTCGGCGCGAAAGCGCGCAGGGCTGCGCGTGGGATTACCGTCTGTTCACATTTCCGCAGCTCGTCCGGCGTTTATGGCGTGAGTGTCATGACGACCGCGCCGCGATCGACACCGCCGGCGAACGCCTGATCGTCGAAGCGGCGCTCCGCGCCGCGCACAATTCCGAGCTGCCCCTCGTACCGGGCGTCATCGATCACGTCCACGGCCTCATCCGCCAGTTCAAGAGCGCCGCGCTCAAGCCTGAGGATTTCACCGAAGCGATCCGAAAGCTCAAGAGCGCGGGTCGCCTCGCAGCCGTAGTTGCGATCTTCGCTGAGTACGAGGCGATTCTCGCGCGTCATCGGCTTGCTGATGCCCACGATCGCGAATCGACCGTACTGGAAATGTTGCACGATGCCGAGCGGCGCAGCCGCCGCCCCGCGGCGCTCGAAGGCATCACACGCGTGACGATCGCGGAAATTTACGATTTCAGCATCCTCCAGTTCATGATCGTCACCGCGCTCATTCGCGTGGTCGGCGACGCATCGATTACGATCCAGGCCAGTCCGCGTAACGTCGATGCGACACGGTTCGCCGATCTAACCTGGAACCGTTTCGTCGCCGAGGAATCCATCGCCGACCAGGTGCTGCCCGAGTTCATCCGGCGCGGCGGTCGGCCCGGCGCTTTGGGCTTCGTGCTCGAGCATCTGTTTACGGAACCGCCGCAGGATGCGCCGCCGCCCGACTCGACGCTGGAGATCGTGCGCGCGCCCTCGCGCCTGGGCGAGGTCGAACACGTCGCGCGCGAGATTCGACGTCAACTTGAAGCGCGCGAAGGCATTCCTCCGGCGCGCATCGCAATCGTGGCGCGCGACCTCGCGCCCTACGCCGACCATCTGCGCACCGTCTTCCGGCGTTATCGCATCCCACTCGCCGTGCATCACAACGCGCCGCTCATGACCACGCCGACCGCGCGCTTGCTGCTCAACCTCTTGCGCGCGCCGCGCGACGGCTATCGCCGCGATGATCTAATCGCCATTCTACGCTCGCCGCATCTCGGTATTCATAATGCGGACGCGGCCGTGCGGGTGATGGCCGGAATTGGCTACATCGATGAAGGCGCAACGCCGTTGCGCGATGCACTACAGAGACATCGCGATGAGATGGCCGAGGCGCTGACGCGCGCTTCGGCGGCCGACCGCGAGCGCCTCGAACGGCGCCAACGATGGTTCGAGGGCGGCGCGTACACGCTCGAATTTTTGGCTGACACGCTCGCGTCGCTCGATAGCCCCGGCACGCTCGCCGAGCATCTTGATCGCTTCGAAAGAATCCTTGCCGCACTGCAGTTTGATCCCGCGCGCGGCGGGAGCCCCACCGACGCGGCGCGCGCCTGGGGTGGCATTCGGACGATCCTCGACCAGTTTGCCACACTCGCCGATCGCGGACTCCTGGCCGGCGGGATTCAGCCTGCGGATTTCGAGCGCCTGCTGGAAACGTCGCTCGGCGCCGCGCCCGGCGTTGATGATGCGCGCGATTCGGACGGTGTGCGTGCGATGCCCGTGCAGGATGCGCGCGGTCTCGACTTCGACCTAGTGTTCGTAATCGGCCTCGACGAAGGCACTTTCCCGGTTTATCACGGCGAGGATCCGATCATCAGCGAAACCATCCGGCGTGATCTGAATTCGGTCCTGCGGGACATCCTGCGCCGCCGGTTCCGCGCCTTCGCGCCGTCGTCACTGGGAAGCATCCTGCGCGGACGCGCCCAGCGTAACGCCGAAGACTCGTTCCTTTTTTTTCTTGCTCTGTCGATGCCGGCGCGGCGCGTGGTGCTTACTTACGCCGCCGCCGAAACCAATCCTTTGGTCCGCTCGCCGTTTGTTGATGAAGTCCTGCGCGTGCTCGGCGGCGACGAGCATCGAATCATCGATGTTTCCGCCGGAAGCTTTATACAAACCAATAACTGCTTCGCACGCGAGGAATTTCTCGAGCGGGCCGCCTTCGATCGCCGGCTTGAATTACCGGGCGCCGAGTGCATTATGGACCGCGCCACGCTCGATTCGATCGCGCGACGCTCCGCCATCGAACGACAACGCGAGGCGTGGCTCGCCCTTCCTACGCGCGAGGATTCCGAGGGGCTATACCATCCGGATCCGACGAAGTTCGCGACCGCAGGCCGCTTCGATGGACGTATCGCGCCGTCGGAAGCGCTCCGCCGCATTTTGGTCGACGATCCCAGCGGATGGAGTCCGACGCAGCTGGACGAGCTGGGCGCGTGCGGCTTCAAATTTTTCGCCCGACGCGTCCTGCGGCTGCGCGATGAAGACGAACCGGATTACGAGCTGAGCGCGCTCGAATCCGGCAGCCTGATGCATGAAGTGTTGTACCGCGTGATTGGCGCGATCGAGGCAAAGCCCATCGACCGCGCCCGCGCGCTCGTCGGTCCGTTGCTCAAGGAAATTCACGGCGAAAAGCGTGCGCAGGCGCGCGACCGCGATTTCTTCGATCTCGAGTGGGAGACCATCCGGCGCGTAGCGGAACGCGCCGCCGATTACCACCTCGCAATGCTCGCGCGATCGCCCGACGCCGAGCTTCGCTCCGAGCACGAGTTCAGGTTCGTGCTGCGCGATCGCGCGGGCGGGCCGGACCTGCCGATTCATGGCCGCATCGATCGCCTCGAACTTCACCGGCGCGCCGGCCGAATCGAGCGAATTCGCGTCATCGACTACAAACGCGCGCGCAAGCCCGATACCTACAGGCCGCTCATCGATCCCGAAAAGCGCGAGTTCGGCAGGATTGCTTTCCAGATTCCCGTTTACCTGATGGGGGCGCTCGAGGAGTTTCGATCCGAGCTCGCCCCTGACGTGAAGCTCGAAGGCGGCTACCTGCTTCTGCGCGGCCGCCAACCGGAGCTCATTAAAGAGATTCCGTCCGACCTCGTCGATCCGGCTAACGACGCCCGCGAGCGCATCGACGATCCGGTCGCTGATCGGATCGTTGCGATCGTGCGTGAGGCGAGCGCCGGCCGGTTCGACGTCGATCCTCGCCACTGTTCTGATCACTGTCCGTATCGACCGGTCTGCCGTAATTTCCAGCGCAGGAACCTCTGAGCGATGGCCGTGAGCGAACTCACCGACGAGCAGCGCGCCGCCGTCTTCGCGCCCGGCCATGTAATCGTTCGCGCCTCGGCCGGCTCGGGAAAAACTGAGGTGCTGGCGCAGCGCTTCGTCGCATTGCTGGCCGGCGACATCCAGGGCCGCGCGCCCGTCGCTCCCGAAGCCATCGCCGCGATCACCTACACCGAGAAGGCGACCGCCGACATGCGCCGGCGCATCGCCGAGGTCCTCGATATGCGGGTCGGGTGCGAAACCGAGGGACCGTTGCGTACCCGGCTGATCACGGCGCGCCGCAAGCTCGGCCTCGCCCGTCTCTCGACCATTCACGCGTTTTGCGGCCGCATCCTGCGCGAACATCCGCTCGAAGCCGGTCTCGCTCCTGGTTTTGAGATTCTCGACGATCTCGAGACGGCAACGTTCGTCGAGGACCGATGCCGCGCGTTTATCGTCGATCGTGTCCGGCGCGGCGATCCTGCGGCGCAACGTCTGGTCCGCGTGCGCGGTCTCGAGGGCGCCGGCCGTACCGAAGGCGCAGTGCCGACCGCGGTTCGCCTGGTCAGGGAGCTCGATCGCCTCGGCCATCCGCCCGAATGGCTGATCGAAAAGGGCGATGCCAGCGCCGCCTTGCTTGGCGCTCGCGGCGCGCAAATCGCAAAAGACATCGCGCACCTTATCGATTTGGTTGACGATCTCGTGAAGATGCGCGGGATCGGCGGAGTCGCAGGCGAGAAACTGCACGACCTCAGTATTGCGTGGCCCGAGCTGCGCTGCGCAATTAGGCGACTTCGCCCCGACTCTCCGTTCGACGAATTCGGCGTACTCGACTTGCTGATAAAGGCGATGCCGGATGCGCGCAAGCAGGACCTCAAGTCGGTGGTAGGAGCAATCAGAGCCGCTGCGGAGGCGATCCGCGAGGCGTATGGGGCCGCATGCGCTGCGCCGCTCACGCGCGAAACCGCCTCGCTGATCGCGGATCTAGCGCGCGATCTTGACAACCGTCGCCGCGAAAACAATGTCGCGACCTTCGATGACCTGCTTGTGCGATGCCGCAACTTGCTGGAGGAGCGCGGTGAAATCGCTGCGGCCTACCGTCGGGAATTATCCGCGCTGCTGGTTGACGAATACCAGGATACTGATCCAATCCAGGACCAGATCGTGCGCCTGCTGGCCGAAGGCGATCCGCCGCGGCCGGAGTTGTTCATCGTCGGCGACGAGAAGCAATCGATCTATCGTTTCCGGGGCGCCGACGTTCGGGTCTTCAACAACCCTCGCAAACCTGCGGCGGCGGTGCGGCCTCTGCGGCAGAATCGCCGCTCGCTCCGACCGATCCTCGAATTCGTCAACCAGATCGCCGCACGCGCGATGCGTCCGCAGGATGGCCCTCGCCAGGATTACAGAATCGTATGGTCCGACGATCATCGGCTGGTGCATCATCGCGATGCTCAACGCGATGAGCCCGCCGTCGAACTGATTCTGACTCCGTCGGTGAAGGGCGCCCGCGAACGCCGCGAGCGCGAGGCGGCCGCGATCGCCTCGCGGATAGTTGCGATTGTCGAGGGTCGCGAGTGCGTGACCGATCCAGGGAACAACGCGCCGCGGGGGGCTTGTTTCGGTGACATCGCAATCCTGCTGCGCTCATTCGAACAGGTCGCGATCTATGAACGCGCGCTGCGCGCCGCCGGCGTCCCCTCCTACACCATCAAGGGACGCGGATTTTACGGCTCGCCCGAGGTGCTCGACCTCGCCTCGCTGCTGGCGACGATCGTCAACCCCGAGGATTCAATTGCGCTTACCGCCGCGCTGCGCTCGCCCCTTTTCGGCATCTCCGATCAATGCCTGTTCGCGATCGCGCTTCATCTAGAAACCGGGCGCGAACCCGATCGTGCGCCGCGATCGATCTGCGCGCTGTTCAACGATTCGCACGAACGCTTCGAGTGGCTCGCCGAGGAACGCGAAGCCGTCCTCGCCGCGCATGCGGCATTGGCAGATCTGCGCGCGATGCGCGAGCGAATGTCGCTGACCGCCATCATCGAGCGCGCGCTCGAGGTGACCCGTTTTGAAGCCGTCCAACTCGGCCTCGACGACGGACGCCAACGCGCGGCGAACGTGCGCAAGTTGGTCGAAATGGCGCGTGCGTTCCAGAGCCATTCGTTTTTTGGCCTGGTCCAGTTCGTCGACCATCTGCGCCGTCTGGTCGCGGAGGAACCGCTGGAACCGCAGGCGCAGATCATCGGCGAGCATGAAAATGTCGTGCGCCTGATGACGATCCACCAGGCCAAGGGGCTTGAATTTCCGATCGTTTTCGTCGGCGATATCGGCCGGCAGCCCCCAAACGCCCCTTACGATTTCCTCATGTCACCACACGCGGGACTGCTCCTGCGCGCTACCGCCGGCATCTCCGAGGAATCGCTTCCAAATTTCCTTTTGGATGAATATCGCGAAAGCGTCGCCGACCAGGAAAAGGCTGAGTCTGCGCGAATTCTTTACGTCGCGATCACTCGCGCGCGCGACCGCCTGATCCTAAGCGAGGGCAGCACGGACAAATACTGGGCTGCGATTGTGCGCGAGGCGATCGGTGTTGACGCGCTGCGCAAGTTTTCCGCTCACGCAGCGTCGCCGATGCGCGTTGAACTCAATACCCCGCAATGTCGCATCCCGCTCCTTGTCCATCGCGCTGAAGACCTCGTAAACCGTCCGCACTTCCATCGCGCCCCGTCGCCCGATCCTGACGCCGCGCGCGAGTTGTTCGCGACCGCCGCGCGCCGCCTGCGCTTCCGTGCGCCGGCGGTGCGCGAGGTCGCGGCGAGCGTGAGCCAGCTCAACGACTTCGCGCGCTGTCCGCGGCAGTTCTACCTGCGGTACGAGCTGGGTCTGCCGGAGGGGCCGCCGGGCGCGGCGCTAAGCGTCACGCCTGGCGGCCCCGCCACCACTATGGGCGCCATCGCGCATGCCGTACTGGAGCGGTTCGACCCGGCCGCCGCAGGCGGCCGGGTCGAACCGGCGATCCGTGAAATGATCGATGCGGTCGCCGCCGAGGCCCCGCTCAATCGCGTTTGGCGCGAGGCCTTGGTCCGCGACCTCGTCCGCTATGTCAACGAGCATACCGGCGAGGATGGCAAGATCATCGGACGGGAAATTCCGTTTCTGATGCGACTCGTGGAAGATGGAATGACGGTGTTCGTGCGGGGACAGATCGATGCGCTGGTCGAGCGCGATGCGCGTCTTTTGGTCCGCGACTACAAGTATGCGCATGCGCACGATGGCGACTACGAGACGCAGTTGCGGTGCTACGCGCTGGCGGCTTCGCAGCGATATCCCGGATGCGAAATCGGTGCAGAGATTATTTACATCCGGGATCGCACCGAACGTCGCGAGCTGCCGGCCTCAGATGCTGCCGTTATTCAAAACCATATTCTCGCGCTCGGGCGCGCGATCCTCGATGCACGCGCTCGCGATGACATCCTCGACGCGTGGCCGAAAAAACCTGCTTCATCTTCCGAATGCCGACGCCTCGGATGCGGTTACGTCTCGCGATGCTGGAGCGGCCGATCATGAGCCGATACGCCCTCCTTTTCGCATGCGTTTTGCTCGCCGCCGGGAGCGCCGGTTGCAAGGCGACGGATGTCGCCGCGGTTTACGGCACCTACGTCGCCGATTACCCGGTTGCTTCGGAGACGCTTACGCTCCGGCCCGATGGCGCCTTCACGCAAACCGTGACGATGCGCGCCGGCGGCAAGCACGTGGTCTCGAACGGTCGCTGGCGCTTCGATGCGCCGACCGGCTTTGTCATTTTCGCTTCCGGCTATATCGAAGTGCTCGACGCGCTCGGACGCGCGCGCCCCGATTTCGCCGAACCGCTGAGCGGCGTGGTCGACATGCCAGTGGTCACCTGCCTCGGCCGGCTTTACATCGGCACCGCGCAATTCGTCCTCTATCACAAGCGCGAGCCGCAGAATGCCGCAGCCGCATTCATATGCCGGCAAGTGCTCTGAGCTAGCGGGCGCGCGGACGTTCGAAGAACAGCTCGTACATTTGGCCTGCACCCAAGCGGCGGTTCACCTCCTGCATCACGAAGAAGATCGTGAACAGTATCGCGACGCACATCACAATCGCGAAAAAGCGGCTCGCATGGAACCTCTGATCGAACAGCAGCAGGCCGCCGTGGAAGGATCCGCTTTCGCGCCAGCCGTCGATCATATGCTCGGCAAGGCCGAGCACCACCACGCAGATCGTGTAGCCGGTGACCTTGCCCGCGACAACCACCGCGCGCGGGTAGCCGTGGGAACGCGCCCAGTCCAGCCGATCGAGGATGAGCGAGACTTTGGCGGCGATGAGCGCGCCGACGATCGCGTTGGAGATCACGCGCAGCTCGATCGAATACTGCGCGACGAACAGCTTGACCATCAGCAGGATCAACCCGAAACCCGCGAGAAAGAAGATCGCCGATGGCGCAATCGCCTCGCCCTCGTGCGCGAGCCATCGCGCAAACCTGCGCGGGGCGGTAGCAATCTCAACGGATGCGGTTTCGGTCCTCACTCATCTCTTCCCCGGGCCAGGAACCATGCGCGGTTCGATGAGCATTACCATAAAGCGGGGCGCGGTTTTCAACGCGCCGGATACTCGTAGGTCGTGGTCACCTGCTTCTGCTGGATGCGGCCGTTGTTCATAGTCGTTACCGTAGTCTCTTTGACGACAGTTCCATCCGGCTCTGTCCTCGTAATCGTGCTCGTGCTGGTGCTGCTGCTGGTCGAGCTGGTGGTAACGGGCGCGGGCGGCGGAGGCGGTGGTGGCGGCGGCGCCACGGCGGTGGTACTCGACGATGAACAGGCTGCGCCGAGGGTCATCGCGGAAACCATCGCGGAACCGATGAGCAGGTTACGAAATCGCATAGCAGCAAACTCCCCTTTCGATGAAGACTAATCGGCAGGGCTAACACGATAACCGATCGATTCCGCACGGCAAAGACTTCGACTCCGGCGGTCGCGGCGCGATTCACTCAGTTCCCACGGCCTTTGCCGCCTGAAGCGCCGAAATTCTGCATCTGCTGGCCAAGATACTGTATCTGCGCGCCCAGATAACCGATGCCCTTCTTGCCCTCATCGTAACTCCAGTTGGCGCTGGTACGAATCTTCGCCTGAAGCGCATGCATCTGGTCCGACACCTGGGCCTCGGCGCCAGATGGTGTTCGTCCGGTCCAAGCGGCGGCCTCGTCCACGCAGTCGCCAGCCGCCTTGAGCCATCGCACCGCGCCGGCGCGATCCTTGTCGGCCAGAGCCTGATTGGCCATCGAGCGGTAATGGCTCGCCAAGGCAAGGTCGGCGCGCGCAAACGCAAGGTCGAGATCGCGCCGCGAGCCAACATTGCCGTTCGCGACATTGCCGGCCAGCGTATCGAGATCGGTCGATGTGGTGGTCAGTTTGGCTGCGTCCGATGCGCTCCCACGCCCCGCCTCGATCCGAATCAGCGCCGCCGCGGCTCGGATCTCCGATGCCGCCGCGTCGGTGTCGCCATTGGCGTAATGCTTGGCCGCTCGATCGAAATGCTGGTTCGGCTCCCCGATCAAAGAATCCAAGGCGGACTCAGGAACGGTAACTTGCCCAGCCGGATTGTTCGCTGCGCGATCCAGGCTCGGGCTCAGCGCGAGTCCAATTATGGTCATGAGCGCAGCGAAAGCGATTTCCTTCCAGATTCGACCTTGACGCACGCGCATCACTCCTCCAGGCAGAATTTCAGTTTTGATTTTCGCGCTTGGTTCCAGGAAATAACAATCCCAGAAAAGCGAAGGGCGGGTGCCGATGGCGCCCGCCCTTCCATGCCGGCTGCTATGCGCAGCTCAGCCGTGTTACATCATGCCGCCGGGAGGCATCGCCGGCGCCGCCGGCTTCTCCTCGGGCTTCTCGGCGATCATACATTCGGTGGTGAGCAGCAGGCTCGCTACCGACGCCGCATTTTGCAGCGCGCTTCGCACGACCTTGGTCGGATCGATGATGCCGGCCTTCATCAGATCTTCGAATTCCTCGGTCGCGGCGTTGAAGCCGAAGGGGCCTTTGTTGTTTTTGATCTTGTCGACCACTACCGAGCCCTCCCATCCGGCATTGCTGGCGATCCAGCGGGCCGGATCCTCGAGGGCCTTCTTGACGATCGCGATGCCGATCTTTTCATCCTCACCTGCGCGGAGCCCTTCCAGAGCCGATGAGGAACGGATCAGTGCGACGCCGCCACCGGGCACCACGCCCTCTTCGACCGCCGCGCGCGTGGCGTGAAGCGCATCCTCGACGCGCGCCTTCTTTTCCTTCATCTCGATTTCGGTCGCCGCGCCGACGCGGATGACCGCTACGCCGCCGACCAGTTTCGCGAGGCGCTCCTGCAGCTTCTCGCGATCGTAGTCCGAAGTGGTCTCCTCAATCTGCGCACGAATCTGCTTGATGCGCCCCTCAATATCGGCCCGCTTGCCGGCGCCGTCGATGATAGTGGTGTTGTCCTTGTCGGAGACGATCCGCTTGGCGCGGCCAAGATCCTGCAGCGTGACATTCTCCAGCTTGATGCCGAGCTCTTCGGCGATCACCCTGCCGCCCGTCAGGATCGCGATATCTTCAAGCATCGCCTTGCGGCGGTCGCCGAAGCCGGGAGCTTTGACGGCGACGCATTGCAGCGTTCCGCGGATCTTGTTCACGACCAGCGTCGCGAGCGCTTCACCCTCGACATCCTCGGCAATGAGCAGGAACGGCTTGCCGGTCTTGGCAATCGATTCGAGCACCGGCAGCAGGTCCTTCATCGAGGAGATCTTTTTCTCATGGATGAGGACATAAGCATCCTCGAGCTTCGCTTCCATCCGCTCGGGATCGGTCACGAAGTACGGCGAGAGATAGCCGCGATCGAACTGCATTCCCTCGACCACTTCGAGCGTGGTCTCAAGGCCCTTGGCCTCCTCGACCGTGATGACGCCTTCCTTGCCGACCTTCTCCATCGCTTCCGCGATGATGTCGCCGATGGTGGAATCGTTGTTGGCTGAGATGGTGCCCACCTGGGCGATCTCTTTGCGATCCTTGGTCGGCTTGGACAGGTTTTTGAGCTCGCCGACCACGGCCTGCACGGCGCGATCGATGCCGCGCTTGAGCGACATCGGATCGTGCCCCGCCGCGACCATCTTGATGCCTTCTGTAAAGAGCGACCGGGCGAGCACGGTGGCGGTGGTGGTGCCATCGCCGGCGACATCGGAGGTCTTGGAAGCGACTTCCTTGACCATCTGTGCGCCCATGTTTTCGAATTTGTCCTCGAGCTCGATTTCCTTGGCCACCGTGACGCCGTCCTTGGTCACGTTGGGTGCGCCGAAGCTCTTCTCGAGCACGACGTTACGGCCCTTGGGTCCGAGCGTGACGGTAACGGCATCGGCGAGGATGTTGACTCCCTTGAGAATCTTCTCGCGCGCCTCCTGTGAAAAACGAACCATTTTCGCGGGCATAATTTGTTGCCTCTCCAGCCTGAAATTTTTGGGTTAAACGATCGAGCCTATTCGAGCACGCCTAGGATGTCGTCCTCGCGGAGGATGAGATGCTCTTCGCCTTCGATTTTGACCTCGCTGCCGGAATACTTGCCGAACAGCACCTTGTCCCCAGCCTTGACATCGAGCGCGATGACTTTGCCGTCTTCGGTCTTCTTGCCGCGACCGACTGCCACGACCTTGCCCTCCTGGGGCTTTTCCTTCGCTGTGTCCGGAATGATGATTCCGCCTTTCGTCTTCTCCTCCTCCTTGATGCGCTTGACGAGGATCCGATCGCCTAACGGCCTAATCTTCTCCATAGGATTGCGAGACCTCCTTGGCGTCCCTTGGTTTTCAGTTTTCTTGTGATGAAGGACACGAGACGCGCCTTCCGAGTCATCAGCATAATCACGCTGCTTGGATTGTCAATTGGCAGTCGCATTATGAGAGTGCTAATCGCAAGTGACTTTTGAATAATCAGATCGAAGAACTAGCGAAAGAAAAACGAAAACGACTTTTCAGAACCTGAAGAAATATGCTCCAGTTGCAGAAAAATTCGCTGCCGGGCTCTAGCGCGCAGGACCCTTCTTGCGCATTTCTTCTTCGCGATAGCGGCGGTAGAGGATGTTCCACTCGGGGCTGCCCTCGACGATGCCCCGCTTGATCGACGCAATCTTGCGCCGCACAGCGGCGTCGATCGCATCGCCGCGCTCATTCCAATCCGCGACAAGTTCGCGCGCGACTCTGAGCGCGAGCGAGTAGTTCGGAATCTCCGCCAAGCCTTCGGCGCGCAGCCGGTTCAGAGACTCACGCGCCAGGTAGAGAACGCGTCCCTCGCTCAATCTCATCGGGATGCTCCCGGTGTAGCCCGTGCCTAGAGCGTGAAACCCTTCTTCTCGGCCAGACGCTGCTTGATCATCACGCGCAGGCGATCGGCGTCGAGGCCCCGATTCAGCCGCGCCTGCTCCGCGGCCATTCGCTCGGCCTCGTCTTCAATCTGGGCCTCGGTCTCGAAATTCGCCGACATCAGCTCGATAACGCAGGCGACGAGCTCACTCGCGTCTGCCTTGGGCTTGATCACGCCGCGGCTGATAAGTCCTTCGACGAGATGATTGGCCAAGGCGTCGATCTGAGCGTCGCTGACCATGGAGCCGCCCTGAAGCCGGCGTTGCACTTTTACGCCACCTACCAGACCAGCAGCCTAGCACAAATCCGGCGGCCGAAGTGATCGCGAACTCTATAATGCCCCGGTTTTTCGCGTTCGGAAGTTTACGCCGGCGCGGCAGCGAACCCGTCGTCATCGCCGCGCAGGATCGCGTCGAAGCGCATGCCGCCGTTCAGGTAGAAACTGCGCGCCTCGTCGTCGGTGATCACGCTGCGCCGCACATCGCGGCGGCGAATCTGCCAGATACCGCCAACCATCGGATGCCGTCCCTGGCGATAGCTGAAAAAATAATACAGAAACTGTCGCATCACGGAGCGCCGGGCCTCGGCGCTGAGGTTGCGGCCGCCACAGACGGTGAAAATTGATCGCAGCATACGCGGGAGCGTGTAGAAACCGGTGAACGCATCGCGATACGCCTCCATCCAGCTCTTTTGATCGAGCTTGGGATGTCTGAGGGTTACATGCTGGGAATCGAAATTGTTGAAGTCCCAGTCGAAGATATTACCTTCCTTGGCTTGGTGCACCTGGTCTTCGGTGCCGGGCAGCGGCGTCATAATGAAGAACGAAACGATGTCAAAACCGAGCTTCTTGAGCGTCTGCGCCGCGATGCGCCCGCAATCGCGCCCGTCGAACGGAAAGCCCAGCATGTAGCCGGCGTGCACGGACACCCCCCACTTGTGCCAGTTGTCGACCACGCGCCGATATTTCTCCAGCACGCGGGCGCGCGCCTGCTCGAAAGACATCCGATGCTGCCGATCCTCGGTGTTCTGATACTTGGTCGCGTAGTTAAGATTTTCGGGATTGAGCGATTCGATCCCGACGAATGCCATGTAGCATCCGGCCCGCGCCGCGAGCTCCACAAAGCGCCGGCTTCGCCGATGCTTGGCGCTTTCGGTCTCGCCTTCGGCAACGTTGGCGTAGCATGACGCGTCGACATCGACCTGCATCATGAAGGAAAGCCGCGGAAATTCGCGCTTGACCTCGATCAGTCCGGTCAGGATTTCCTCCCATCGCGGACTGCGGAAGAAATCGTCATCGACCAGGAAGAGCGACTCGATGCCGTGATAGCGCATTGCGTCGCGCACCCAGCCGACCACCGCGTCGGGCTCGCGGGAGCGCATCGTCCGGCCCATCACGTTCTTCACGCTGCAATACGAGCAGGTGAACGGACATCCGCGCGACGTGTCGAGCGTGGTCATGGCAGGATTGAAGAAGCGCGTCAGGTAACGATCATCGAGCGTGGGAAGCTGCGCATCGGTGATGATCGGCACCATGATGTCGTCGCGGCCGGTCTTGGCCCGAATTCCCTCCGTCACTGAGTAATGGATTCGGAGTTCGCCGCGCAGGAAGTCTTCGATGATCTCGCCCCACAGGTTTTCGGCCTCGCCGACAACCGTCGTAACCCCACATTCATTGAGAAACTTGACCGAATCGGGATAGCCGCTGACGTGGAACCCGCCCATCATCGTGGTAACGCCCTGCGCCACGAATTGCAGCGCCAGGTCGCGGCCGCGCGGATACTGGTTGGATTGGACGCCAGCGAGCCCGACGATCAACTCGACGCCGTCTTCCTGCGCCTTCTCCTTGATCGCTTTGATCGTGGCTGCGCTGACCACGCCGTCGCAGATTTCGTCCCAGATGATGGTTTCGAGATAGACGTTGCGCTCCGCCGAGTAGCGCTTGTTGTAGGCCTCGTTTAGCGCCGCCAGCACGGTCAAGGAATTATTCGGCTGCACGCCCCATCGGAAATACTGGACATAACCCTTCTCGTCGTAGCGCGAAGGCTTGATGAAATAGACGCGAATCGTGCGGCACGCCTCAACCTTGACCGCGCCCCGCTCCAATGCCTCGCGACTTGCCGTAAGCGCCTTGCGGCCCGCTGGCTGGTCGCCGCCATAACGGTTGGCTCCCAGGTAGTAATAGCCAGCCCCCAAGATCGCCGCCAGAACGGCAAGTATGAGCGCGATCGTCATCTCTTCGTCTCCCGGTCCGGAGAAGCCGCTCGATTTTCGGGCAGTACGGAATCCCGGACTCTTAACCGACCGGTCAGAGTAAACTAATCCGTGCTTATAAAGTCAATCATTTCCCGACGAATGAGCTAACAGGCATGACAGACCGGAAAAGACTGGTACTCTCGTTCACCGACGCTACCGGTACATTTCGACCATCTGGATTAGGCCCAGGTCGCGATAGCGCTCGATGAGATAGCCTTTGATTTCCTGGCTCGATGCCATTTCGAGCGTATCATGGGCGATAAGCCGGGCGGTCTGATAATCGCTATCGCGAACCAGCTTGCGGACCACCGGTATGAATAGCGGGCTCAGGCTCAACTGCGTCAACCCCATCCCGACTAGAAGCAGCGTGCAGAGCGGATCGCTCGCCATTTCGCCGCAGAGGCAGACTTCTTTGCCGGCAGCGCGCCCGACGTTGATCACATCGGCGATCGCAGAGAGGACGGCCGGATGCAGCGACTCGTAAAGATGGGCCACCTTGGGATTGTTGCGGTCGGCAGCCAGCAGATACTGAATCAGGTCGTTGGTGCCGATCGAAAAAAAATCGACTTCGCGCGCGAGCCGCGGCGCGAGCCATACTGCCGACGGCACTTCGACCATGATCCCGACCTCGACCTGCGGATTATGCTCGAGGCCTTCCTTGTAGAGCTCGGACTGCGCCTCGCCGAGAAGTTCGCGCGCGCGCCGCAGCTCTTCGAGACTCGAGATCATCGGGAACAGGATTTTCACATGATGGTGCGCTGCAGCGCGCAAGATCGCCCGCAGTTGGACCTTGAACAGCCCTGACATCTCGAGCGAGATTCGGATCGAGCGCCATCCGAGGAACGGATTTTCCTCGCGCGGGACGCGCAGATACGGCGGATATTTGTCCGCGCCGATATCGAGCGTGCGAATCGTGACCGGGCGTCCGCCGGCGGCGCTCAGCATCTGACTGTAAAGTTTGAGCTGCTGATCCTCGTCCGGAAAATCCTCGTAGGTCAGAAATGAGAATTCCGACCGCAGGAGCCCAACGCCTTCGGCGCCATAGCGCAGCGCAAGATTGAGATCGGCGAGCAAGGCGACGTTCGCGAGGATCTGGACGGGATAACCGTCGCGCGTGCTGGTACTCTCGCCATGCGCGGCCATCAGCTCGCGTTTGAAGGTCTCGTATCGCCGATGCAGGCTGTCGTACTCGCGCTCGACTTCGACCGACGGGTTGATGTACAGCACGCCCGAGTTACCGTCGAGCACCAGGTCGTCACCCTCGCTCACCGATTCCATCAGGTGCTCGACCCCCACCACGGTCGGGATTTCAAAGGCGCGTGCCAGGATCGCGGCGTGCGAGGTGACGCCGCCGGATTGCAGTGCAATCCCAACCATGTTTTCGTGCGATACCAGCGTTAGCTGTGAAAGCGTAAGTTCGTCAGCAACCAGAATTGTGCGCCGCGACAACGCTTTGCCGCCCTCCTGCCTCAGATGGCGCAGCACGCGATGGCCGACATCGCGGAAATCGTTAGCCCGTTCACGGAGATAAGCATCCGCCACGTTCAGCATCGAGGCGGACAACTCGTCGATCACGCGGAACAGCGCGCTTTCGGCCGCATAGCCTTGTTCGATCTGCTGGCGCACCCGGCCAATGAACTCCTCGTCGGCGAGGATCAGCCGATGGCCGTCGAAGATGCGGAGATCGTCCTCGGGCATCAAGGGGGCCATCCGCGCCTTGAGCGCCGCCAGCTCGGCCAGCGAACGCGCCAGCGCTTCATCGAAGCGCTTCAGCTCGCTCTTGGGGTCGCGCGCGCGCCGCGTCCGATCGATCGTGCTTAGAAACGTGCCGACGACATGCGCCACGCCGTGAGCAAAGCCGGGCGAAGCGGGCAATCCGACCAGGCGTGGACGGCGCATCCGGACCGGCGCAGCGACGCGGGTTTTGCCGCCGACTTTTTCATAGTCCTTGAGCTGGCGGGTTGCTTCGATCATCCGGCGGCGATACTCGTCGCGCTCCTTTTCCTTGGTGGCGAGCGTCTCGCGCAACCGATAATGGGAGAGCACCTGCGCGACCTGATTAGCCGCGGCCTTGAGCAGGCGAATTTCGCCGGCGGTAAACTTGCGGCGCCGACGCGTCTGTACCACCAGCACGCCAATCGGACGTTCGCGCCCGTTCTGCACTGGGACGCCAAGAAAGGTGTGATAGCGTTCCTCGCCGGTTTCCGGGAAATACTTGTAGCGCGGATGACTGATCGCGTCCTCGACCGCTTGCGGCTCGCCGGTTTCGATCACCATCCCGACCAGGCCCTCATCGACGCGCATCGAAACCTTGCCGACGGAGTCTCCCTCGAGCCCGACGGTGGCGCGCAACACGAGCCGTTCGCGCTTGGGATCGAAGAGGTAAAGCGAACAGACCTCGGTTTCGAGGCCGGCCGCGACCGTCGCGACGATCAAATCCAGCGTCTCACGGAGGTCGCGGGACGGTTCGCCGCCGATCGAGGAGAGGTTCTCTATCAGCGCGAATCGGTCCCGGGTTTGTGCCATGGCGGGGTTGGCTAATTTTAGCCGCCCCGCGCCACGGTCACAACCGCGCGCCGTCAGAAGTTCTGTGTCAGATAGGTCGGCGCAACTGTGGCGCGTAACTGCTCGGTGTTACCCAGCGTCGGATCGCTGTCTTTGTCCGCGCTCACAATCGCCACCGCTCGATTACTTAGGCGGCTCGCTCGTGAGCGTGACGTGCTTGATATGGTCGCCGACCTTGATCTGATCGACCACATCCATGCCTTTCACCACGCCGCCGAAAATCGTGTACTGCTGGTCGAGAAACGGCGCCGGAGCCAGACAGATATAGAACTGGCTGCCGCTTGACGCGCGCTCAGGATTGACCTGGTCGCTCGTGCGCGCCATCGCGACCGTGCCGCGCAGATGCTTCTCGGTCTGGCTGATTTCGGCAGGCACAGTGTAGCCGGGACCGCCGGTGCCGTTGCCAGCCGGGTCGCCGCCCTGCACCACGAAGCCGGGCTCGACGCGATGGAAGGTCAGGCCGTTGTAAAAACCGTCGCGCGAAAGCTTCTCGAAATTGGCGACGGTCTTGGGCGCCACCGCCGGGTAGAGTTCAATCACAATCGTGCCCTTGTCGGTATCGAGCACGGCGTAGTGTCCAGTGTTACGCATCGGTAATCCATCCGAATCGGCGCCGAAAGCGATTCCTGCTCCAATCGCGAGCATGATTGCCAACGCCATCAAGTTCGTAAGGGTGAAAGTTTTCCGCCTCATCATCGGTCCCGCTGGTAAGGTGTTCCGATCAACTATTCGACGCTGCGCACAGACGCAACCCTGCGCTGCGAAGCATTAGATTACCAGGTCGATTCGCGGGCGCACGCGCACGGCGTAGCGACCATTGCGACGCGCCAGGCTCACCGGCGCATTGAACGCCCGGCCGAGCATCGCGGAGGTCAGCACGCGATGCTTTTCGCCGGCGGCGAGCACCGTGCCGGATTTGAGAATCAGAACGTGCGAGAAGGCCGGCATAATCTCCTCCACGTGATGTGTGACGAGCACCAGAGTGGGACCGCCGCGACGGCGCGCCAGCCGCTCGAGGAACTGCACGAAATGCTCGCGCGCGACCGGATCGAGGCCGGCGCACGGTTCATCGAGGATGAGCAGCTTCGGCGCGGCCATCAGCGCCCGTCCGATCAACACCCGTTGTCGTTCGCCCTGCGACAAAAATCGCCACGCGCGATCGCGCAGATATTCGCCCTCTATTTTCCTGAGAATGCCCGCGGCCCGCGCGCGATCGGCGGGCGCGCTGTCGCCCCAGTAGCCGATCTGCGCGAACTTGCCGCCGATCACGATGTCCAAGGCCGTCTCGTAACCGGCCATCAACTGGTCGACGCTCGCGCTGACGATCCCAATATGCGTGCGCAATTGCCGCCAGTCAGCGCGGCCGTAGGTCTCGCCCAAAACGGCAATCGAACCGGCGGTCGGCGCTACGTAGCCGATAAGCGCGCTTAGAAGCGAGGTCTTGCCGGAACCGTTCGCGCCGAGGATCGCCCAATGCTGTCCGCGCTCGACGCGCCAATCGATCGATTCGAGGACTACGGTGTCGCGCTCGATCCGCAGCCCCGACACCTCAATCACCGGTCGCGCCGTGCGCTTCATCTCATCGCTGGCCGACCCACGAGGCATCGGCAACCGCGGTCCATCGCGTCCGGATGGCGTTGTACTGCGTCGGCTTGAGCTTGCCTGCCGCGATAAGCGCCGCATTCTGGCTCCATCGGCGCGGCTTGGTGGTTCCTACGATCGCGGTATGCACGCCCGGAACGCTCAGCGTAAAGCGCAGCGCGGTCGCGACCGAGGTCTTCGCATCCTCGAACAGAAATCCGTAGCCGAGCTTCTCGAGCCGCTCGCGGTAGGGACGATAGTACCAATCGATACCGCGATCGGGTTCGGCGAGCCATACCGCGTTTGCGATCGGGCGTTTCGCGATCACGCCTAGATTGTGCGCGCGAGCTTCCGCGATCGCGCCTTCGACTGCTTCCTGGTCGGCGATGCTGACCGAGATTTGCAGCGTGTCGAAAATCCCGGAGCGCACCGCCCATTGCGCCGCGGCGCCATCGCCGCTGTAGCCGATAAAACGGGTCTTGCCGGCGTCGCGCGCGTGCTGCAGCGCCTCTATCACCTCATTGCGCTGCATCACGTCGATCGGACAGCTATGGAACTGGACGATATCGAGGTGGTCGGTGCGAAGACGCTTGAGGCTTCGCTCGATGCTCTTCTCGATCAGCTCCGGGTTCCAGTCCGGCAGCCGGAGTCCCGAGGCGTGGCCGCATTTCGTCGCGATGTAATAATCATCGCGGCGATGGCCCACGGCGCGTCCAATCATCTCTTCGGCCGCGCCGTAGCAGGCGGCGGTATCGATCAGATTGAGGCCCGCATCAAGCGCAGCATTGACGAGTTCATTGATCTGGCGCTGCGTGACGCGCTCGTAGCCGATCTCGGAGGTGCCGAGTCCGAGCTCGCTCACACTGAGTCCGGTCTTTCCGAGCGTTCGCCGTTCCATGTGATCGTCTTCGAAGGGCTTTTCAGCGGCATAGCGTGCCGGATCGACCATCGGCGCGCAACGCCGGGTCGTGGACTATCGACTGCGTGATTACCATACGCTGAAGCGCGATTGTGCCGCGCGTCGGGCGGATGTTAATTCTTAATGATTGCCCGAGGAGGCGTGCTCGATGAAACACGGCAAGGCAACCATCAGTCACGTCGTGCTCTACTGTTACGACTTTCCGAAAATGCGGGACTTCTACACCAGCGTGCTCGGCTTCCATCTTTCGGATTCCGGCCAAGCGCGCGGCAATGATATCTGCTTTCTGACGCTCAACCCCGAGGTCGACCATCACATGCTCGCACTGGCGGCGGGGCGCACCGGTCCGCCGGATTGTCGCGTAATCAATCACATCGCTTTCAGGGTGGATTCGCTCGGCGAATTACGCAGCCGCTACAAGCAGCTCAAGGCGGCGGAGCTCAAGGACATCGAACCGATCACGCATGGCTCGTGGTTTTCGGTCTACTATCGCGATATCGAGAACAACCGCCTCGAGTTTTTCTGCGACGCGCCGTGGTACGTCCGTCAGCCGATCGTGAAGCCGCTCGATTTGAGCCTTTCCGACGACGAAATCCTGCGCGCGACGGTCGAGGAGTTCGGCAAGAATCCGGAGTTCAAGCTGATGACCGAATGGAAGGCCGAGACCGCGAGGGCGTTCGATTCGTAAGCGGCGCGGGTTCCGCATTCCTGATGGTTGAGCTGATCATCTTCGACGCCGACGGGGTGCTGTTCGACTCGGTCGACGCGAACATCGCCTACTACAACGCGATCTTCGCGGAAATCGGCGAGCCGCCTCTGACGCCGGTTGAGGAGCGCGAAGGCATTTACTACGCCGCGATCCAAATGTTCGAGCGGCGCGCCGGCGCTGATTTGGAAAAGCTCCGGAGAATGAAGGAAGTTGCGCGGAGTCTCGACTCGGCGCCCTTCTTCCGCCTGCTCCGCACGCCTTTCGCATTGCGTCCGTTCATGCTGGAGCTCAAGCGGCGTTTCAAGCTTGGTCTCGCGACCAACCGCTCGACGACCGTGCCCGACTTAATCGAGTTTCTGGAACTCAGCGAGGTCTTCGATGCGGTCGCATCCGCGCGCGACAAGGTCCGTCCCAAGCCCGCGCCCGACATCCTCGAACTATGCCTGCAGCGCGCCGGGGTTGCCTCCGATCGCGCGGTCTATGTCGGCGACAGCCATATCGATCGCGAGGCGGCGGCCGCCGCGGGAGTCCGGTTCATCGGCGTCGGCGACCGTGTCGCGCACGATGAGCTCATAGCGCATATCGGCGAGTTGCCCGGGCATCTGGCGCCGCTGATTGCGGAAGCCGCCGCGCGCGCGGCTACATCATCATCTCGATAAGATTCGGACCGCGCTCGGCGAGCGCCCGTTCGAGCTCGCGCACCAGCTCGTCGGCGGTGTTGACGCGCACGCCCGGCACGCCCATCCCGCGCGCCATCGCAACCCAGTTGATTTCCGGATTATCCAGCATCGTGAGCGAACGCGCCCTGGGACCGGGCTCGTTGATGCCGGCGCGGGCCAGCTCGACCTGGAGAATGCGATAGCTGCGGTTGTTGCAGATGATGGTCGTGACATCGAGCGACTCACGCGCGTTGGTCCACAGCGCCTGGAGCGTGTACATCCCGCCGCCGTCGGCCTGCAGCGCGATCACCTTGCGATCCGGAGCAGCGACCGCCGCACCCGTCGCGCATGGAAGTCCCTGACCGATCGCGCCGCCGGTCAGCGCAAGATATGTATGAGGCCGCGCGCCCGCCGAAGTCAGATAGGCAGAGAAGCCGGTCGTCGCACCCTCATCCATCAGGATAGCGTTCTCGGGAATCAACGCGCCTAGCGCCGCGCCGATATTAGGCGGGATCAACGGGCCGGACGGTTTCGCAGCTCGCTCATGCGCCGGGATCTTCGGCTTGGCCGGCGCGCCCAGTTCGTCGGCAAGCGCTTCCAGAGCGGCCGCGACATCCTGCTCGGGCTCGGCCAGCACCTCGGACTCGCAACCCTCGGGAATCAGCACGCTGGGCGCATTGGGATAGCCGAAAAATGCGACCGGCCGCGGAGCGCCGGCAAGGATCATCAGCTTGTACGGTGCGAGCGCTTCGAGCGCTTGTTCGGGAAAGTATGGCAGCCGCGCGAGGGCGGGATAGCCCGCGCCGCGTTCCATCCGCGCCGGAAAGGTCTCGCACATCAACGCGCATCCGGTCTTCTCGGCGAGCCGCGCCGCCGCGGTGAGGCTGCGGGCGCGCAGTCCCGGCCCGCCGAGGAACAGCACGGTCGGGATTCCGCGGCGCATCGCGGCGGCGGCACGCCTTATGGCGTCATCGGCGACGGCGGGCGGCGATGCGCTCGCGAGCGGCGCAGCCGGACCCTCTGCCGGATCCCACTGACAATTTGCCGGCGCAATCAACGTTGCGATCCGGCCTGGATAGCGGCCGGCGGCGGCGATCGCTTCGGCGGTATCGCGCGCAATCGACTGCGACGACGCCGCGGAGCGAATCCATCCGGAGACGGGGCGCGCCAGCGACACAATGTCCGACGTGAGCGGAGCATCGTATTTCAGATGCCAGGTCGCATGATCGCCGATGACGTTCAGCGCCGCGGAGCGCGCGCGTCGGGCATTGTGGAAATTCGCGATACTGTTGGCGAAGCCGGGTCCAAGATGCAGCAGCGTCATCGCCGGAGAATCGCTGATGCGCGCGTAGCCGTCCGCCGCCCCTGAGACGACGCCCTCGAACAAGCCCAGCACTGTTCTGATTCGGCCGGAATCGAGCGCCGCCACCAGCGGCATCTCGGTGGTTCCCGGATTCGCAAAGCATACCGAGATCCCGCACGCCTCAGCTGTACGAACCAGGCTTTCCGCTCCGTTCATCAAACGCTCCCGTCAGCTCGCAAGATTGTCGAAATCAGATACGCCACGCCGCGATGCGTGTCCATCGTGTGATGCCCGGGCATCAATAGACGCGCGGCGTCACCAGTGTGCCGGACCCGCTCGGCGGTGGGGCCGGCAGCGTGCTCAGCGTATGCGCCAGCTGATTGATCTGGTCGCGAAGCTGCTGCGCCTGCGGGCTGCTCCCGAGCGTGACCATCTGCTGCTGCAGGCTTTGCACCTGCTGGTTCAGCGCTTGAAGCTGCGCGGCAGTCGCGGCGGTGTTCGGTGCGGCATTGGCCTTGGCCTGCGCCTGCACCGCGGCAAGCTCGCGCTGCAACTGATCGAGGGTCATCGCGGGCGGCGACGCTCCCGGCGCGCTGCCAAGCGCTCCCGCCACGCCGACCAACGAGGAGGTCACGGCGCTGAACCCGCGCGCTCCGATGAGCGCGGCAAGCTCGCGCTGGCTGGAGACGCCGTCGATCTTCGAACCCGGCATCGCGACCGCGCCGTTAGGGCTCGGATTGTAGAGGTCAAGGGCCGGCGGCATCGCATCGGAATGCAACACCATGATCGAATCCTGATGTACGTTCTGCGCCTCCGGGTATTGCACCTCGAAGCTGACCTTTGAATCGCCGTTCAGCTTCCATCCGATATCACTGACGGAGCCGATGGTCCGCCCGTCGTAGGTCACCGGCGAGCCGGCCGCGAGGCCGGTAGTGGAATCGAGCTCAGTGGTGAACCCAATCGTCGACGCGCCCGATGCGCTCGCGGCGCATCCGGAAAGCATCGCGAGGCACAACATCAGCGCGGCAGCGCCGGCGCCCTTCGCAAGCGCGACGAAAATCGGACCTTTAAAACAATTACGCAAACGCAGGCATCACCTCTCGCGCGAACAGCTCCAGCGTCGCCGTCGCCGCCTGATCGCTGAAATAGAGCACGAACATCCTGACGCCGCGTTCGACCCGCTCGCGAAGCTGCTCGATGATCTGCGGCGGCGTGCCGCGCACGGCGGTATAGGCGAACGGCTTCATTTTCTGGCCGACCTTCCACTTCTCTTCGACTTCGGCTTCGTTGCGCCCAAGCGTGATGAGGGTCTGTTCCGAAATTTGAAGCGTCGAAAAATCGCGGCCGACCGCGCGGCAGTGCTCCTTCAGCACCGCCATCTTATGATTGAAATCACGATAGGCCGACGGGCAGTTCCATCGATCGGCGTACTTGGCGACGATCCGCAGCATCACCTTCTCTCCGCTTCCGCCGATCGTGATGGGAGGATGCGGTTTCTGAAGCGGCTTCGGATTATTAATCGCCTCGCTGATCCGGTAATAGCGGCCGGTGAAACTCGGCCGATCCTCGGTGAACATGGCCTTGATGATCTGCGCGCTTTCCTCGAGCCGCCGAAGCCGCTCGATCATCGAGGGAAAATCGTAGCCATACGCGACGTACTCGCGTTCGGCCCACCCCGCGCCGATCCCGACCTCGAGGCGGCCGCCGCTCAAGTGATCGATCGTGGTCAGCATCTTGGCCGTCAGCGCCGGGTTGCGGAACGAATTGCAGAGCACCAGGATGCCAAGCCGGATGCTGCCGGTGCGCGCCGCGAGCGCGCTCAACAGCGCGAGGCATTCATGATGGTCGAGATCAGGATACAGCGGGCTGAATACGTGATCGACCAGCCATAGCGAATGGAACCCGAGGCGCTCCACGACGTTGCAGCGGTCGATCAGAGCCTCGAGATTCAATCCGGCCTGCGGCGAGAAAATTGCGAATTCGACTTTGGCGGCCATCCGGCGGCTCCTGGCGGTATCACCACCCGCCAACGACCACGTTAGCCATCGGCAGGGCGGCGATTCAACCGCGCTCCGCCAGATCAGCCAAGTCAGGCGGCATCGGAGGTGGGTGGAAATCCGGGACCGGATGGATCGCTCCGGACCGGCTTGAACGAGAGCACTACCAAGGCCCAGAAAAGCGCCCACGCGCCGAAGACAAATCCAATCACGGCCCAGAGGATGGCCGAGCGCCCGCGCCGCGCGGCGACCAGCGCCGTGAGCGGCGCGAGCGCGGCATCGATCGCGAGCGAGGTGCTGATCGCTTCCAGCGGCGAGCCGCGAAAACGCATCAACGCGAAGCCCGACGTGTAGCTCACGATGGCGGCAACTGTGGTCATTGGTTGGCGCTGCGGACGGTCCTATATATAGTTATACGCATGGCACGCAAGGAAGCGCGCACGCTAATCGACCGGCTGCGGGCGCTCAGCGAGGATGGCATCGCGAGCTTCTTCAGCGAAGTGATGGCTAGCGAGAAGCTGCGCCGGCAACTGGGGCGCGCCGGCGAGCGGTTGACGGCCAACAAGCACGTGTTCGACCGCAATGTCGAGACCGTGCTCGATTTCGTCAATATTCCGTCAAAGCGCGACATCCGCGAGATTAAGTCGCGGCTCGATCATCTCAATTCACAGTTCACCAATCTCAGCATGAAGGTCGACCGCCTGCTCGATACCGGCAAGCCGTCGCGTGCTGCGCGGAGCACCCACAAGCGCCACTAGGCCGGTTTAAGCCGCCGTCCGATTTCAATCAGATCGCTCAGTCGCCGCGGTTCGTGTCCGAGATCGGGGGCGATGATCAGCGGGACTCCCTCCGGCACGATTTCGCGGATCGCGGCGAGCGCGCCGACTTCACGCCGCTTGAGCGCGCGGAAATCAGCCAAGTTGGCGCCGAGCTTACGGCGAATCGCCGACGCAACATCGGAGCGGCGCGCGCCGACCGGGCGCGGCAGCGCCGGACTGACGCGATTCACGAGCACTGCGCCGATCGCTACCCCGGTCGCGGTTAAGCCGTCGACGAATGAGCGCACCTGCGCGCTCCGCCCGGGTTCGGCAGTGGTCACGATTATCGCGATGCACGATTTGTCGCGCAGTAGCGCTTGCGCGCGGGCCGCCCGATCCGCAAAGCCGGGATACATCCCATCGAAGCCTCGGACGAAACCCTGGACATCGCGGAGCAGATGGAGGCCCGTCACCCGATCGAAGGCGGAGAGCACGGCGCGCGCGGCGAGATCGACCAAGGAGATGCCACCGCGGAGCATGCTGCCGGAGGCACCGAGCAGAGTGACCGCGCGCGAGTTGAGAAACTCGAGCAGCCGGCGCGGCGCGTCGAGGAACTCCATCGCTTCTGCGGCGGGGGGCGTATCGAGCACAATCAGGTCCGCCCCGCCCTGCTCGTGTAATTCGAGCAGCCGTTCGATCGCCATGTAATCGGCGATTCCAGCGAGCGCTGCCGAAAGATTTCGATAGATGCGGTTCTCGAGGATCGCATCGCGCGCAACCGCCGACGGCGCGTAGCTTGCGACGATCCGATCGAACGTATGTTTGGGATCGAGGCGCATCGCGCGCATCCGGCCGCCACGCCGGGCCGCGAGGCCGTTAAGGTCGACCGCCTGCGGCGCGTTCGACGCCGTATCGAGCCCGAGCGCATCGAGCAGCCTCGGCGCCGGATCGATCGTCATCACGTCGACGGCTCTTCCCGCTCCAGCAGCGCTCAACCCAAACATCGCACTGGAAGTGGTCTTGCCGACCCCGCCCGGCCCGACGCAGATCACGAGACGCCTGGCGAGAATCGACTCAAGCAGCGGCTTCATTGGCCAAAAGCGTATCGCCAAGCCGGCGCGCGAGGCTCGAAAGCTCGCGGCCGTGTAATTCGGCGCAGAACAGCATCGGCAATTCGATTAGGTCGACGCCTGCGGATTTCAACCGACGCCGGGCAGTGTCGGTGCGTCGGGCAAGCTCGCGCCGCCGGACGGCAAGCTGATGATGGCCATCGAGCTTACGCAGCGCCTCGAGTTCGGAAGCTTCGAACATCGAATCGACGGCGCAGTTCAGGAGCATTGCGATAGGCGCGATGTGCAACTCGTCCAGGCGGCGCGCGATATCGAGCGCCTCGAGCACGCTAAGCTCGTCCGGGGTTGCAGTCACGAGAACGCCGAACCGGCGCGAATCCGTGAGCAGCGCTTCGACGCCGTTCGCGATTCGATTGAGGACGCCCAGCGGCGCCAAACCGCGCACACCCCCGGCTACCGAAAGCATCTCGAGCGCATTGCCGCTCGCGGGAGCATCGGCGACGACATGATAGTTATTGAGCGCCGCATCGCCGGCGATGGTCCGCATCCTCTCCATCAGAAGAAACGCTTCCAAACCCGGCACGGCCGCGGTCACATAGCCGAAGGTGCGGCTGCGAAGCATCCGATTCGCGATCGCGCGCATCGGAACGATTCGTCCGATGAAGGCTTCGAGTTCGGTGCGACGATCGAGCGTCAGCGGCTCGGGGACTTTGGAGGTGCGCCGGGCGACGGATTCTCCGCCCTGCCCGAAGTCGAGCATCTGCGCCGCCGATGCTCGGCCGTCGAGGCTGGCGAGCAGGCATCGTCCGCGCTGCGCAAAAGCGAGGGCGAGCGCGGCAGCGATTGTACTCTTGCCGGTGCCGCCCTTACCGGTTACAAAGATGAGCCGCGGCAGTGCCATCGCCTAGAATTTAGGCGCAGTACGAGCCACGATCCATATGACTTCCGAATCCGATGATTGCGGCAACTTCCGCGCCGCCGATCGATCGTCCGAATCGCAAACGCCGGCCGCGATGCGCAGCGTGGTGCTGTGGATCGAGCCATCGAAGATCATATTGTTCAAGGCGATTATCGAATCCTACGACAATCTCGCGACGCTGCGCACGGAAGATCCGACGCGCCATCACCTTCGCCTCTACTACAGTCCCGAGTCGGAGACCGAGGTGATGGATCTGCTCGCAGCGGTCAGCGACCGCTTTTCGATGCGGCGAATCGGTTAAGCCGGACCGTTGCCCGGCACGACGGCGACCGAATAGTCGTGCCCTTCCCAGCGCGCGCCGTCGGGCCAGTAAAATGTGAATCTTAGCGGCGCCCGCTCGTCGGGAGCGACCTCGATGTCAACGTATTCGATCCCGACCGCGGTCGGCGTCGAGCGCGTATCGTGAACCTCGCGCCATTCGCCCCAGCACCAGTGCAACACGAACGGATGAGGCGCCTGAATTCTCAGCCGCCGACTGGGCTCGATCGATTTTATCCGCCGATTGGATTTCCAGACTTCGATTCGCGGGCGCTCGCGGCGCTTTTGAAACCGGTCGACGACCTCCGGAATCAGATCGAAGACCCGACCGTCAGCCAACGAGCGGACCAGCTTAATGTATTCAGCATGCGCCCACATCAGGGGCATCGCGCTGCCCGTCGGCTTGCCGTAATGGAGCAGCGCGGACGGCTTATCCGGCAGATCCCAGATCTGCTCCGGCAGCAACCTGGTCGAGTTGGCGAAGCGCTCGAGCGCAAGCAGATAAGGCCGCGGATCACGGCCGGCCGCCAACTCGTAATGTCCGCGCTCACCCGAGAGCAAAGGCCAGGGCCGCCCGACGCCCCATCCGTCGAATCCGCCACCGTCATCGCGCTGGCCGTAGCCATCATGTGTGTAGCGCCGCCAGCAGGGACCAGCGGGAAAATCCACCTTGAGGACCGCGTCGACAACCTTTAGCGAGTCCTCTATCAAAGGGTCGCCTGCCTTGCGAATTCCGTAGCGAACCAGTTCGAGAAACCCGGCATCGACGATCTCCGCGGCAGGGAAAAGCATCTGCTCGCCCGGCTTGCGATTATGGATGAGGACCTGGCCTTCATCGGGACTTTTATCGGGCTGCGGATCGCTCGGATCGACGGGATTGATCCGCACGTAATGACGGTGAATGCCCGGGATGAGGAAGCCGTGATTCGTCACCGTCCAGCGCTCGACGTGAGTCTCGAGGAAATCGGCGTAGTCTTCGAGGAAGCCGGCGGTCGCCTCGTCGTCGCGATCGCGTGCGAAGGCGGCGGCGCAAATCAGCGCGGCGATGTTGCTCGCGAGCGTCGATGGCGAAAAACCGCTGTTCTCTTCCCATCGCTCCTGCGGTGTAACCGGCCCATTCAAAATGAGATATCTCGCCGCCGAACGCACCATCGGATAAGGGTCGAAATCCTTGAGACCGCCGGCCCGCGCGAGACGCCATGCGAGCATAATTGGAAACGCAACTTCATCTAGCTGAATACCGCGCCAGTATGGCTCGCCGTTAATCCAGAAATTCTGCGGAAACCCGCCGTCAGCCTGTTGCGAGCAGGCCAGATAAATGAGGGCGCGCAGCGGAGTGACTACGTCGCCGGAGGCGAGCAGGCCAGTCGCGCTGTTGACCATGTCGCGCGTCCAGACCAGATGGTAGCCGCCGAGATCGTCGTCGCTCTTAATCTCGCCCCATGGGATGCTCAAGGAGGCGATGATTGCGCCGGGGAAATTTTTGTCCTCGTGGGCAAGTAGCAACTCGTTGCTCTTGTGATAGAGGGCGCCTTCATCGCCGGTAAAGCGATGCATCGGCAGGAATTCGCGGCAGGCGCGATGCCATTGCTCCGAAAACCGTTGCTTGTGCTCCGTGTAAGGAACGCCGAGCGATTGAAACAGCGTGGTCACGGCGCGATGCAGGCTGTTGCCGAAGGCAAGCCCTAGCGTGAATTCATAACCACGGCGCAGATCGATTTCGCCGGTCAGCGCGATGTTGCCGTCCGGCGCCGCGGCAAACCGATAATCAAGCTTCAAGTTCGTCGCCAGATCGGTCCAGCCGTCGGTGGCGCCCACATAACCGCAAGAGCGCGTGACGAACGGCGTGGTGCCGCCCAGCGCGAGCCAGGCGCCGTTCTTGTTGGCGGTCAGAAACTCATGGCCCTCAATCGATGCCAGGTTGCCGCTGTTGTGCCATCCGCCGACCTGGAGATGCGGCGCAAGCAGGACATAAAGATGCAAGCGCGGCAGCAGGTCGGGATCACCTTCGAGCCGCGTATGCAGCAGCAGACACGGCTGATGCGGATCGGTGATGGCCTCGATTATGATCTGGTAGCGTCCGTCGCGATCGGCGTTGGTAATCCGCGCGCCGAGCCCGCAAGCATCGCAATATTCCGTATGGGAGTCCATGTGACGATGGACGTCGTGGAAGAAAGTTTCGCCGTCGGTGACGAGGTATTGCAGATCGCGGATTTGCGGCCGATCGATGGTCGGAAAATAGATTTCGCTCAGGACGCCGCCCGAGACCGTGAACCAGATGCGGCTGGAGGTCGAGTAGGCAGTGCCAACCACATCCTTGGCGCTATGAGTCCATCGCGGCGGAATACCCGGCCAGCCGAACGCCTGCGGTGACTCCTGGATGATCGCCACGACAACTCCTTCTCGCGCTGGGACTATAAGGAAGCCGACGAACCGAGGCTAGATCACGACGCCTGGATAGGCGGCACATCGACGACGGGCAAAATCCTGAACAGGTACGAGACCCCGATGCTGACGCCGTAGAGCGCGAGCAGCGGGATCGCGAGCAGGAACTGCGAGACCATGTCGGGCGGCGTAAGTGCAGCCGCGACTACGAAAATGATCAGCACCGCGTAGCGGAAATAATGGAGCATCATGCGGTAGTCGATGATTCCGAGCCGTGTCAGGAACAGCGCCAGTATCGGCATCTCGAAGGTCAGACCGAAAGCGAGCAGCAGCTTCGATGCGAACGCCAGGTATTCGCTGATCCGGATGGTCGGCGTCACCTTGATCGATGCGTATTGATTGATGAAGAAAGCGAAGCCGACTTTAAACACCACCGCCCAGCAAAAGTAGCCACCCGCGACGAAGAACAGGGTCGAGAAGATCACGAACGGGCGCGCCAGCCTGCGCTCGCTTTCGTAGAGTCCGGGCGCGACGAATTTCCAGACCTCGTAAAAAACCGCGGGGCTCGCGATGAACAGTCCGGCGATCAACGCGACCTTGATCTTGGTGAAGAACGCCTCGCCGACGCCGGTGCCGATCAGCAGCAGATTACCATGCGCCACTTCGCGCAACGGCCAGGTGAGCGTTGTGAAGATTTGATCGCAGATGACGTACGCGATGATGAACCCGACACCGACCGCGATCAGCGCGCGGATCACGCGGATGCGCAGTTCCTTCAGATGCTCGACGAGCGGCATCCGGCCCTCGGCTTCGGAGGGGATTTCCGACTCGGGCTTGATCGGTTCAGTCGGCAGATCGCTGGCCATCGGGGTGCGCGGCAAGTTATGTTTGAGCGGGCGGCGTTTTAGTCTGGTCGGGACCCGCGGATGCTTCGGCGGCGCTCGAAATTTGCGGAGTCTTGGCGGGCGGCGTGCGCTGGGCGTCGGATGGCCGGTAGGGCCGCATCACTTCCGGCAAATCGTCAACCGTGCTGGTAAGCTCGCGCAGGACGGTGTTGCTCGCGAGGCGCAACTCGCGCATCACGCGCCCGACGGCGACCAACACCTCGGGCATCTTCTCGGGGCCGATCACGACCAGCGCCACGAGTAGAATTATGCCGATTTCCAGGATGCTCAAAGCTGAAGCGACGCTGTCTTCGAAGTCCGGCCCTCGCGCCCCGCTTGACCGCCGCTGCCCGGGGCGAATCAATGATCGTGATTGCATGATGGAGTGTCAACGATGCTCAGGACCGCCCTGGTAACCGACCGCCGCTACCTGAACCATCATCCGGGCCGCGCTCATCCGGAACGCCCGGAGCGGGTCGAGGCGATGATCGAGATGGCCGACGGGCTGGGGCGCGAGGGACTCAAGTTCATCGCGCCCCGCGAAGCGACACTCGAAGAACTCGCGTTATGCCATGACGGCGATTACATCGCGTCCGTGGCGCGCACCGCCGGCCTCGACCATTACGCATTCGATCCGGACACGCGCACCTCGCCGGAATCATATCGGACTGCGTTGCTTGCGGCGGGTGGCGTACTCACGGCCGCCGAGGCCGTACTCGAAGCAGTGGCGGACAACGCCTTCGCAATCGTGCGCCCGCCCGGCCATCATGCGCTGCCGGCGCGCGCGATGGGCTTCTGTCTCTTCAACAACGTCGCGATTGCCGCAGCGTGGCTGATGCAAAAGCGCGGCCTCAAGCGCATCGCGATCATCGATTGGGACGTGCATCACGGCAACGGCACGCAGGATATCTTCTATTACTCGTCCGACGTGCTCTACGTCTCGACCCATCAATTTCCGCATTATCCCGGCACCGGCTCGATCGATGAGATCGGCGAGGGCCCCGGCGAGGGCTTCACCGTCAACGTTCCGATGCCCTCGATGTTCGGCGATGCCGAATACCTTCGCGCCTTCGATGAGCTGATCATCCCGGTATGCCAGGAATTCAAGCCGGAGTTCGTGCTGGTCTCCGCCGGCTTCGACTGTCATTTTCGCGATCCGCTGGCGTCGATGCGCGTGACCGAAAGCGGCTTCCTCGGGATGACCCGCCGGATCAAACGGATGGCCGCGGAATGCTGCGAGGGACGGATGGTCGCCGTGCTCGAAGGCGGCTACGACCTCAAGGCGTTGGCCGACTCGGGTCAGGCGGTGATCGACGAGCTGGGTCGCGACGCGGACGAGCCGGTTTCGCCGGCCGGCGACGGGGATCGCGTGATGCCGATAATCGAGCGGGCGCGCAACGCCCGCGCTCCGATCTGGAAGATGGACTGAACCTTCGGTTGGGTGTATTGCCAACTCTAGCGAGGCAGCCATGAAGATATCGATGTTCCATTTGATGCCGTATCGCGATCTGCCGGACGACTTCGAGCGCCGCTACCATTCGGTGTGGGTCGATCCGCCCTACTTCGAGCTCGCCGACTCGGAAAAGATCGGCCAGTACTACAACTGGACGTTCGATGAGCTGATCCATGCCGCGCGCTGCGGGATGGACGGCATCTGTGTCAACGAACATCACCAGAACGCTTACGGGATGATGCCGAGTCCCGACCTGATGGGCTCGGTGCTGGCACGCGCCACCAACGGAATGAAGACCGCGGTGGTGCAGATGGGCATGACGCTGCCGACGACGGTGCCGCCGATCAGAGTGGCCGAAGAGTACGGCATGATCGATTGCATCAGCGGCGGCCGAATGGTCGCCGGGATGCCGCTCGGCACGCCGATGGACGTGAATCTCTGCTACGGCATCTCGCCCGCCGAGCATCGCGAGCGTTATTACGAAGCGCACGATCTAATCATGAAGGCGTGGTCGGCGCGCGAGACCTTCGCCTGGAACGGCAAGTACTTCAAGCTGCCGATGGTCAATCCGTGGCCGCGTCCCATCCAGCAGCCGCATCCTCCGGTCTGGATTCCGGGCAGCGGCAGCCTCAGCACCTGGGATTTCGCGGCCAAGCACGATCATTGTTATTGCTACCTGTCGTACTGGGGTCATCATTCGGGCAAACAGGTTGTTGATGGCTTCTGGGAATTTGTCTCCAAAAACGGCCTCGATCCGAACCCCTACCGCGTTGGCTTCCTGCAGTTGGTTGCAGTATCTGAAAGTGATGCCCAAGCTGAAAAAGACTACTACAGGCATGTTCGGTATTTTTATGACAAGTGCCTCCATGTGCCGCCCGAATACATCTCCTCCTCCGGCAACCAGGATTACCGCAGCCTCGTCAACTCGATTAAGAACATCAATCCCGAAATCGGCAAACTCACCGAAGAGCTCAAGCACTGGAAGTTCAGCGAGTTCGTCAAGCGCGGATTTGTGATCGCCGGCTCGCCGGCCACCGTGCGCGATCATCTGATGGATGCCGTCAAGGGCTTGCGCGTTGGCAACCTGATGGTCCTGCTGCACATCGGCTCGATGCCCCACGATTTGACCATCAAGAACATCGAGCTCTTCAGCCGCGAAGTGATGCCGCACTTCCGCTCCGTATGGGACGATCAGTGGGAGAATCGATGGTGGCCGAAGCGGCTGCTCGATAAGCCGGCCACCGGGGTCACCCGCAGCGCCAACGGCGAGGCGCGCGCTTCCAAGTAGATCGCGAGACCAACGATGCCTGAAGAACGAACTCTGAATCTATGGCACGGCGCGGTGAAGCCGACCGTCAAGGTCGCCGGCAGTGGCGCGCCGCTGGTTTTCCTGCATAGCGGCTTCGGTCCGCTCTGGGAGGCCTTCCTCGACAACCTCGCGCGCGATTTCACGGTCTATGCGCCGTCGCATCCGGGCACCGGCCCCAACGACGTCGACGGCATCCGCGCGATCGACGATTGGTGGGACCTCGTTCTCTATTACTATGAGCTGCTCGATGCGCTCGGACTCAAGGCGCCGATGCTCGTCGGGCACTCGTTCGGCGGGATGGTCGCGGCGGAGGTCGCGGCGACCGATCCGGCCCGCGTCAGCAAGCTCGCGCTGATCGCGCCGTTCGGGCTGTGGCGCGACGATGCGCCGATCCCGCTAATCTCAACGCTGCCGACCCCCGAGGTTGCCAGACGCATCTTCCATCCGGCGGACCATCCGGCGAGCCGCCTGGTCTTCCCGAATCGCAACGACACCGACGCCGTCATCCGCATCACCTGGGCGCAGAACTGCGCAAACAAATTCATCTGGCCGATTCCCGACAAGGGGCTCAAGAAGCGGATGCATCGAATCAGCGCGCCGACGCTTATCGTATGGGGCGCGAAGGACGGCCTGATCCCGCCCGTCTATGCCGAGGACTTCAAGCGCGGAATCAAAAACGCGCGGGTCGAGATCGTCGACAATGCGTCGCATATGGCGCCGCTGGAGCGGCCCGAAACCGTCGCCGGGATTATCGCCAGGTTCCTGAAGAGCTGATCGCCGCCGCCCGGCATCGAGCCCCGACAAAAACAGAGCGGCCCCGCCGTGACCGGGGGTCGCCGAAGTTTTAAAACGTGACTACTTGACAACCTCGGGTCGTTGAAGTCCCAGGCAGCAGGACCGTAATTGTAAAGCCGGTCCGGAGGGGAACCAATGACAGATCCGTCCTTTGAGGCGGTGCCCTGCCGCGCTCTCCCTAACTTCCCTGCCTTCGCCGCTTCTCGGGCAATTACATTCTCCGCGATTATCTGTGTCTTGATTCTAAACTGGTGTGAATGGGCACACGCCAGCGCAACCATTCAGGACATGGGCTACTACCGGGTAGGGACGACGCTCTATTATGCCAACAGTTTCCCCGGATGCTACGCATTCTCGAGTTGCTGCACCGCACCTAACTGCCTCGTTTTTACGACCGATGGACAATCAATCAATACTAGCGACCTGACTGCTGGTCTCGACGTAATAATCTCGAGCGCATCAGACGGCGAAGCGTTCACGTTCCAAGCAGTCGCGCCGGACGGATCCCTGTGGCTAAATAGTACCTTAACCTATACAGCTGCTACGGGCTGCTGGTCGTGGACGACAGGTGCTACGAAAGGATATGGCCTTTCTTTGTTTGAGGGGCCGCCAAGTCAGGGTGGTAGCGGAAACTGTCCGGGGGCTTCAGTCCAGGTGTGGAGCGGTCCGGAGCTGCCCTGCTTTTACAATCGTACTCCTCTTGCAGGGACGTGGAAGCTTCAGCTCTTCGATAGCGCGAACCCCGGCACACCTGTCCTAAGCCACACATTCATGCTACAGCATGACTCGGGTAGTCAGTTTGGAATTACCTCGCCGGTTTTCAATCCGAACCAGAATAATGCGGTAGTTGATAACGCGCTGATAGACCTCGCTGAGGATCAGAATTTTACAGCTACTGATTCCAGTTGTCCCGCGCCTGTCAACGGACAAGGCAAACCGACGTCGGTGTGCTTTTCTGCCGAAACAAGTAACAACGTTCTAGTAAATTGGCAACTACAGCTCCAGTACGCGACGAGTGGTGGTCTCGCTCAGATTTATGATCCCAACGAAGCTTTTCTAACCTTTACGACATCCAGCAGCTCCTCACAGAATCATATTTACACTAACGAGGGCGGGCAACTTACCGACATCACGGGAAGTACGGTAGCGAGCGACGGCAGTACTGTGCAGGATTGCACGAACGCCTATATTGAAGGGCCAGCCGGAGGTATTACCAACTCCGTTATAACGAGCCAGCTTGAACAATCACCCCAGTCTTATCCTAACAGTTCGAGCTATCCGTCCGGTGGCACGCCAAGTCTGTTGGCGCAAGCTGCGGTCTATGAAAGCGGCTATGCTCAGTTTCTGGAGCCTCCGCAGCCGCCGAAGAACTTTGATCTCTACAATCTATTTGCGAAGAGCAGCGGGGAAATTGCAGCCAAGTGGCCTCTCGAAAGCCGGCTGAGCGACGGGCTGTCTGACGGCGGCAGTCACATAGGGCTGCTTCAGGTGATGACCGACGCAAATCAAAGCACCGATCCAAACGCTTGGAATTGGGTCACCAACGCCACTGATGGGGTCAACCTCTTTAGCGGCGATCCTCCAGCCGAGTACCAAGATAACAATAATAAAATAGATTATGCAACGACTTACGAGAATGAAATCATCCAAGAGGGCTACACGCCACAATTGCCTAATCTGTCGAGTACCCAGCTAGAAAATATGGCGCTTCTGCTTTATGGGCCAGGAGCTTCGGTCGACTTAACTAAGCAATATTACGCACCTAGTTGTTCTGGCAAAATCGTAAAGCAGTTCACCTGTAAGGGCGCGAACTGGGTATGGAAGGAAAACACCAACAATCCGACGGGTACAACCTACGTTGACACAGTAAGGGCCGAAAACGTACCACAGTAGTGACAAGAGGATCGATCATGAAAACAGTCGTTTTGTTGATAGCCTCGATCTCCATTTTCGGGGCCGGCGCCGTGCATAGTGCCGAGAATAGGCCGTTCCCTATACAGCAGCCTCCACGGGCAGCGAAATCGGAGTCCGGTTCTACAGAGCAAGCCAAGAGTGATGCGAAACGCGCCGCAGAAAAGGCTGCTGTCGTCAAGTTCATCAACGCCAACCGGCCTGAGAACATTATGGAAATTCGGCCGGTCGACATCGTCGATTTCGGACATGCGCACGTCGGAGGTACATCCTATCTCATCGTGGTTTTGGACTTCAGTGGACGCGGCTACTCTAACACTCTGTGGGTATACAATCGAGATCGGGAAGGTTTGCTGCGCATTCAAGAAATAGAAGCCTGGAAGATGGGAAGTCTAAAAGAAATAGTTCGAGACCTGGATCACGACGGCAACGATGAGCTGATTCTTCCCCAAGAACTCGGTCAGCGCGGCATCTGGTACCCCTTAACCGCGATGCCGACGTGGCCTGCAGTCTATCGATTTGAAAACGGCAAATATGTGGATGATAGCCGCGACTTTCCTGGATTTTACGACGAAGAGATTCTTCCTAAGCTCAATAGCGAGCTCAGGACATCCAACACCCGGGAGGGGGCGGCAATCGTTACGCTGGAGAAAGATAAAATTCTGCGGGTACTGGGTCGCAACCCAACGGCAGGGCTCAATGAGGCTTACCAATGGATGAACAGCGATGACCCGCAAATTTTGCAGTGCGCCGCCGCGGCGTTCCGAGACATCGGTGGTCACCAGAGGGAGGTGCGCGAAGCTGAGCAGAAGGTGAAGCCGGCATTTGAGCACGAGATTGAGTCTCGTAATGGAGGCTGATCCTCGTCTGGTTCAATTCTTTTGGGATGCCTCTTAGTATCGAAGGGTGCCACGCGAAGTGCAGATCGCTGTCGATCAGTCGCGCCTCCTGGCGCCGCTGGAGCGGCCCGAAACCGTCGCCGGGATTATCGCCAAGTTCCTGAAGAGCTGATCGCCGCCGCCCAGCATCGAGCGTGGAACGAGTTGGTTCATGAGCATCACCTTGTTCCAGTCGATTTCGAAGCCGACGGCATCGAGCTCCCGGCCGAGCTTCTGGTTCCAGCCACGGGCGTCGTCAAGCTCGATGTAGACAACACCATCGAAATCGGACGGGCGCTCGACGTTCCCCCCTAACCAGAGCCGCGACACGCTCCGGACCGACAGTCTTTACAAAAACCAGCCCGATTCGGGGGACGGACCGAAGATCGCGCCGACGAAGCGCTCCAGCCCCAGGTTGAATTTCATGATCACGTGGTCGGAGCCGCGCGTCAGGCCGAAACCGGGTCCGAGATTGTACTCGACGCCGTGCGGCAGCTCGCCCCAGATCACCGGAAAGATATAGTGTTGCTGCTGGTCCAACGGATCGGTGTCGTCTATCAATCCAGCGCCGCCGTAAAATTCGACGCCGGGCGACAGATAACGCATCCAGCGGTAATAGGCGCCGGTGGAGTAGCCAAACTCGAAACCCTCATGGACGCCGACGCCCTTCAGCACCTTCTCGAAAATCGGGTTGGCGATGAAGGAAAAGCGCCCGATGTCCTTCTCCAGGATGGGACGCAGTTCAAGTTCGATATCGGCGTCGTCGAACTGTGGCGTATGGTGCCATTCGAGTTCCGCGTACCAGCCCAAGTCTATCGGCAGCGTCTCCGGGTCGAAAAGCCGCCCGCGCAGACGATACTCCGACCCGGCGTACCAGTAGCCATGGCCGCTCGGCGAAGCCATCAACAGATATGCCGACGCTTCGATCCGATCGGTCAGCCCGTAGGTGAGTTCGTACTGGTTGTACCACATGCCCTGGCTGCGGAAGGTTCCGGCAGCGGTGCCTTCGCCCCCTTTGCTGTGCCCGTTCGCGACGACGGCGTTATCGGTCTCCAACTCGATTGTGCCGCGGCTCTCGGTGGCGTACGGGTAGACCTCGAATTCCCACGGATCGACCTGCGCCATTGCGCGGCCGGGCCGCAAATATGGGATCAGGAGCACGGCTCCAAAGACAATCAGATGCAGGCGTTTTTTCATCGTGTTTCAGTTACTCGCTTGTTTTTCCGGGCGAAGGCGTGGCCAAGCCTGATTCGACCCAGCGCTCCAGCGCGGCCCGGTCGGCGTCGGCAAGCCGCGCGCCGGGATGCATCAGCTCGTAGAGCCGGGGCGGCATCTTTCCTTCGCGCAACGCCCGCCCCATCCATTCGAGCTTTCGCCGGCGCGTGGCCGGGTAGTAGCTTCCCCATTCGGAGAAGTTGATTTCCTTGCGGGCCATCTCCACGTCGCGAACGATGAGCCAGGAAATGGGCGCGACGCGGCTGTACCACGGCCACCGGGTCTCGTTGGAATGGCAGTCGTAGCAAGCGCGTCTGAGAGTCGCCTCAATCCCGGGCGGCGGCGCCAGAGCGCCTTGCGCCGGAGGGTTCGTGCGCTTCGCTGGGACGAACTGAGCCGCGATGAGAGCCGCCGCGACCGCCACAATTGCCGTCCAAGCGCTCCGTGCTAAAGTCACGATCCGCTGCCTGCTCGCGATAACGCTTACTACTTCGCAATGATCGACCCCTCGGGCACGTCCTGATGGAAGTCGTCATAAAAGTCGTAGGTGCCGGGACGGAGCGGGGGAAGGCGAACGGTAATCGTCTCGCCCGGCGTCATCGCGACTTCGCGATTGAGCTTGAAGCTCTCGAACTCAATGGTTTCGTTACTGGAGTTAATGACTTTTACGGCAAGTGGCTCGCCGGCCGTTACTGTTAGCGTCTGGGGTGTGAAGTGATGGTCAGCGAAGCGGATGCTGGCCACGTTCGTCTCCTCCGCAGCCGTTCGACCGGAGAATAGATGAAAAGCGACAAGCAGCGTGGCGGCAGCGAAAAGTGTCGGTATAGCGGACTTCATTGGGCGCCCTCCGAATAATGATAATGATTCTCAATTTCAGCTCTGTCAAGCGCCGCGTGACCTCTATCGGCGTCTCTAGAACGAGCGGAGCTGGCTGCACCCACAATCGGCGCCGCTGGAGCGGTCCGAAACTGTCGCCGGCCTTATCACCAAGTTCCTGAAGAGCTGAGCGCCGCCGCTCGGCATCGAGCGTGCCGTTTCGTAAGCGATTTTTGCCGATGTGATCCCTTGGCCGGAGGTTTTGCGCGGGTGTGGGCGTCGTCGCGCATCACGGCGGCGACCGTTTCGAGGGTTTTGGCGAACGGCTCCATCGGCTAGTTTCCTCCGGCGGCCAGCGCCCGCTCGACCGCTCGCGGGGCGGTGTCGATGACGCGCAGCAGTATCCTGGCGGGGCGGTCGGGAACCGCACGACCCTTCTACCGCTGTTGCACCGTGCGCAGGTTGAAGCCGAACATTCGTGCATACGCTGATCGCGTACTATGTTGAAAGCGTAGCTGGGGTCGGAGCCGCCGTGCCCGGGACACATCGGCATCGCCGGTTTTAAGCGTATAAAAAAGCTTAAACGGGAAAAGCGCGCACCACCTCAAGCCAGCTTCATGGTCAACGCGACGTAGGCGGGCAGGCGATAAGCATTTTGTGCGCCGCCGGCGTGGCTACTGTCAGGCGATAACCGGCTGGAGGCAGGGCACACCGCCGAAAACCAGGCACGATGCTTTACTCACCGCACAGATGCAGCGTGAAACAAGTAAAGCGTGCCACAAATGGCATCGGGCGAATCCTAAAGGCGCCTATTTCCGACACAATAGAGCGATTAAAATGGCGATGAAATAAAAGACGCGCCGGCCGGCGCGCGGATGAAGGTGATTAATGGGAGCCGTCGAAATAATCGCGCTGTGGGCGGCGTTATTCATTGGGAGCCACTTTTTTCTGTCGTTCGGTCCGGTGCGAAGCGCAATCACCGGCGCGATCGGTGAGCAGGCGTTTCGCGTCTTCTATTCGCTAATCGCACTCGGCACCTTCATCCCGTTGGTGGTCGTCTTCGCCCGTAACAAGCACGCCGGACCGATGTTATGGAACCTGCGTGACGTCGCACCTCTACGATGGCTGGTGTGGTTAATGATGCTGGCGGCGACAGTGATCTTTGTTGCATCCTTCATTACGCCCAACCCGGCCACTATCGGCGTGCCAACCGGCGATGGGACCCCACGTGGAATCCTCAAACTTACGCGGCATCCCGCCTTCGTCGCGTTCAGCCTGTTTGGTTTTTCTCACATGATAATGAACGGATGGATTGGCGACATTGCATTTTTTGCCACGTTTCCTTTGCTGGGTCTCGTCGGTGCGTGGCATCAGGATCGCCGAAAGGTGCGACAGCGAGACGAACGTTACGGCCGTTTTTACGAGCAAACTTCTTTCGTGCCCGGCGCGGCCCTCGTCAGCGGGCGCCAAAGCTTCGGCATGGCAGATTTCCCATGGCTGGCAATGGTGATTGGATTCGCAGCCTTCCTCGTACTAATTGCGCTCCACCATCGCCTGTTCGGTGGCTACCCTTTGGGTTAGGCAACAATGCTGGTTTTCAACGCTCCAAACCAGCGCCGCATCAATCCTTGAAAAAACCCGCAATTCGCTGCATCTGACTGTCACTTACAGGCAGTGCTCCAACTTGCGTACCGTTGGCTCTTCGTTATTGCTGCCGTTGCAAAGTTCCGCTCAAAGCCGCCAAATTATTTGGCGAAGCGACCTGTATCAAATCAATCAGGTTTTTGTTCACCACGACAATCGGCTGAGTGATATTGTCGAGACTTTGACAAGTGGCGCTAGGCTTATTAGGAGTGAAATTTAGGGTCAAAGATCCGCTGCCGTTAGAAGAATTTACCGAATAGGTTCCGTCTATGCTTCCGGCACATTCCACATTCGAAAGATCATCGTACGACGTGATGTTCCCGGTAACCGACCCGTCCGTTGAAAGAGTGAAAATCCCGTTTTGGACGATCCAACTTCCTACTACTTGGCTGTTTGGGCCGCTAACTAGAGATTGGCCGCTAGCTGAATAGACATACGTGCCCTTCAGCATCTTTGCATTGAAGGTCGCGGCGACCGCAGTTCCAATTCCCCAGGCGAACCACGCCGCCGCAATTCCGAGACTCAGCATGATCCAACTTTTTTCTTTTCTCAAATTCATCGCATACCCTCCTCTTTTTTCAGTGCAAGTTGGAGCCTGCCTCAGGCGAAAATATTTTGAACAAAAACAATTGTCAAGACAGAACATCACGAAATGAATCGCATCGGATACCAACTGACTATTACAGATGAAGAAGGACTTTTAGGGATGTAGTAGAAACTGAAGTGGTAACAAAATAGTTACTTTAAAGTAGTCAGAGCCGGCGGATTTTTAAAACTCATCAGAAAGACTATTTGCTCGGCCGTGAGCCTGGCTTGCTTGGGCTCGGATGGTGCCGAGCGTCGCGCCACGGTCATCCTCGTAGGGTAAGGCTGAGGTCCTCAGGCTTGGGGAAGTCCTCATAGCCGGCGTACATCAAGTAGCCGATGTAATCGAGATACCGAAACCTCAGCCGGCGCCCGTGGGGCGCGAAATGTCTCGCGAGGCCATGATTTTTTTGCGCGGCTCGTGATAAGACGATCGCCGCTCATCACTTCACCCAGGCGTAAGCCATCCGGGCCGTAGACCTCATCTTCATCAAAGCGCCCGACGTGACGGCCGTCATGGGTCAAGAGATCGTCGCCGTCTTGTCTCGAACGAAAGAATGAAAGCGATTTTCGCCGTCCCGGCTTTCACACTTGTGTAAAGCATCCGACAGCGGCGCGTCGAAACGGGGAATTCCGTTAACTGGAGGAATCTCAATGAGTAATTGAATCAACATTGTGCTCGCAAGTGAAACTTAGAACGGAAAACCCAGAACAAAGGGCGCCGCCTTCCGGCCGATTTTGATGAACGGTCGCGTCTTTCAAGAGACTCAAAACCTGTGCCCAGCTCCAAATCCCGGGGATTAGTAACGACGGCCGGCTTCTGCTTTCATTTCCCGTGATGCGCGAAGCGGTACGCCGCGTCTTTCTGCTGTCACGATTCATAGTTTCTTCCGCAAAATGGGTTCTTGACAATCTGTTCCCATATTGTAAATAAGCTGCGATGGTGGGCGGGCATGCCGCAACAACGCGTCAAACCAAGCGCGGACGCACCTATGCGGGCGAGAGCCTGACGGATCTTTTCCTGGCAATCTTCAAGGTCCACGGTTTGATGCTGACGCGGGGCGATGAACTGGTCCGCCCTTTGAATCTTTCGAGCAACCAATGGCAGGTGCTCAGCAGCATTCGCGACCGGCCCCTGACGATGGCCCAGATTGCGCGCCGGATGGGTCTGACGCGGCAGGGCGTCCGTCAGGTGACGATACGTCTGATCCGCAAAGGCGTGGTCGAATTGACTTCCAATCCGGATCATTTGCGCGCCCATCTGGTCGGACTTACCCCGGCTGGGCGGCAATTGTTGAAGCGCGCCGACTCCCTTCAGGCCAGATGGGTCAATCGGCTTGGCTCCCGGTTGGACCTCGACGGAATGTTGCGGGCTCGTCGCACTCTGAGCGAATTGTGCTCGGTGTTGGAATGGCAGAGCAAAACTCGGCGACCGGCGCGCGCGCCGGCGTCTAATGAAAGAGGAAAAGCGAGTGTCTGAACTAAAACCCGGATCCGCCGTTCCGTCGGCACCCGGCTCTACCGGCGCCGTCGACGCGAAACTGCTCGCCAAGTTGCATGAGTTGCTGCCTGAAATTCGCGCCCGCGCGATACGCGGCGATCAGGAAGGCGGATATCCGCGCGAAGACATGGAACTTCTCGCCCGCCACGGCTTCATGCTTTTGGATGTTCCAGAGGCCTGGGGCGGGACTGAGGCGAAAATCTCAACCGACATTCAGGTGTGCCGCGAGCTCGCGACGGTCAACAGTTCGACGGCGCAGATCTTCTTCGTGCATTCTGTGGGAGTCCGCACTATCACGGAGATCGGCAATCGCGAGCAGCAAACGCGTTATTTCGGCGAGATACGCGACCGCGCGGCAAGAATCGGCGTGGCGGCCAGCGAGCCGGGAACTCACGTCTATGACTGGAAAGCGCGATTCACTCCGGTGTCAGGCGGCTACCGGTTGAACGGCGCCAAGCACTTCTGCACCGGGCATGAATTCGCCGATTACATCCAGGTGTTCGCGGTGGTTGAGGGGAGCGCCTCGCTGCCTGAGGGCGTAATGCTTGCGATGGTTCCGACCAACGCGAAAGGAGTGCATGCGCGCGGCGATTGGAATGCGATGGGCCAGCGGCAGACTTCGAGCGGCTCGATCGATTTCACCGACGTTTTCATTCCCGAGCGGGACGTTCTTGGCCCACCCGGCGCGATTCTAAGCAAATCCCCTTCCCTCTTCGGTCTTTATTATCAAGTTATCTTCTCGGCCATCTACACCGGGATCGCTGAAGGCGCGCTGGCCGAGGCGCTTGAGTATGTGCGCAGGCAAGCCAGGCCATGGCCCACTTCGGGGGTGAATGCGGCGGTCAAGGACCCTTACATTCTCCAGCACGTCGGCGAGATGTCGGCGAGCGTCCAGGCGGCCAAAACCCTGCTCGAGCGCGCCGGACGCATGATCGAGAGCGCGGCGCTCGGCGCGATCAGCCGCGGGCAAGCCTCGGTCGCGGTCGCGGATGCAAAGGTCGTTTCGACCAACGCCGCGCTGCTGGTGACCAACCTCCTGTTTCAGATTTGCGGCGCGCGATCGAGCTACCGAACTTTTGGCTTCGACCGGTTCTGGCGTAACGCGCGCACGCTGACGCTTCACGATCCGCTTGACTACAAGCTGCGCGAGATTGGCGACTACTGCCTGAATGGCGCGGAGCCTCCAGTGGGCTTTTACTCCTGAACAAGAGCGCGGAGCCGCCGTGCATGAGGGATGCAATGCAAACCAGCGAACTGGTCAGGGACAATGCGAGATTTGTGAATCGGAGCGTCTACCGCGACCAGGAGATTTTCGAGCTCGAACAGCGCGCGATCTTCTCCCGGAGCTGGATTTATGTGGCGCACGAGAGCGAGTTGCGGAAACCCGGCGATTTCAGAACCACCACTATCGCCGGCCAGCCGGTCGTCGCGGTGCGCGACAAGGAAGAGCGGGTGCGGGTCTTTTTCAATACCTGCACCCATCGCGGCGCTGTGGTGGCCCGGACTCCGCGCGGCAACTGCCGGGCTTTCCAGTGCATGTATCATGCCTGGACTTACGATCTGTCAGGTAAGCTGATTGGGGTTCCGCGTCCGGAAGGCTACGGTCCCGATTTCAACCGCGGCGATTACGGACTGCGCGAGGTCAAATCGGTCGCCACCTTCTGCGGCTTAATCTTCGCTTCACTGGATCCGCACGCAGAAGCCCTTGAAACCTTTCTCGGTCGGACGCGCGAATATATTCGCGAGGCCTGCGAGGGAAGAGTAATAACGGGCGTCAACAAGACGATCTTCAACGGCAACTGGAAGATTTACCGCGAGAACTTCGCCGACGGCTATCATCCCAATTACCTGCACAAGTTGCTCGCCGCCATCGGCACCTATGCCGAGGGCTCGTCGATCGACCTTGGCGCCGGCCACGGGCTGCTCGAGTGGGCGGAGATCGCTCCCAAGACCGACAAATACAGGGCCGCGACCGATAAAACCGCCGACGCGAATATCTGGATCGCGAGACTGCCGAAGGACAAGGAGAGGGTGCTGACGCTCTTTCCGAACCTGTCGATCCCGTGGATTCTGGACGCCGTTTCGATTCATGTGATCACGCCGCTTTCGCCGGAACGCACGCTGCTTGAGATTTATCTTCTCGGCGGTGAGCGCGACACGCCCGAAATCAAACAATGGCGGCTTGCGCAATCGATGATGTGGGGGCCGGCCGGAGCGGTGGGAGTGGATGACATCGAGGTGCCCAAGGAGTGCCAGCGCGGCTTGCGTGCAACCGAACTCACCTGGGTCAATCTCGCCCGCGGCAACGCGGCGCTGGATCGCGGCGACCTCG
>Ga0209061_1000551_pt1 | contig 88971 bp, 77 predicted proteins | sample Coa_R1_10_FD_187157 | JGI IMG/M metagenome (GOLD analysis project Ga0209061, IMG submission 187157) | Surface soil microbial communities from Centralia Pennsylvania, which are recovering from an underground coalmine fire - Coalmine... | ecosystem: Environmental > Terrestrial > Soil >...
CGGTCTACCCGAAAGTCCACAATCGCTTGCCACAGCCCTATCATGCCTACTTGTAGAAGGTCCTCGCGCTCGGCCCCCACGAGGAAGTAGGACTTTACTTTGGTACGTACCAGATTACGGTACTTATATAGAAGATATTCCGAGGCGGCACGGTCACCCTTTTGCGCTTGCTCGACGATTTCGGCGTCTTGCATATCCGCAAAACGATGGTGACTGGCGGGGAGATGGCGCTGCTGTTCGCTTATCACGCTTGTCCCTCTATCCATTTAGTGTGGAATGAACCTGCCTAACAGGTTTAGGAAGCGTGGTCTGCAGATGTTTCAGCCCGCTAAAGGATAGACCTTTTGGCGAAAGCGCAAGCGAGCCGATACCGAAACCGGTCTGCAGACGTGGCGCTTACAACTTACATTATACAAGAGAATGGAACATAAAACAAGGGGTACGGCAGAATCCGTAAAAAATTTTCTTACATTTGCAGCGCGGAACGGCAGAGAAAGGCTTTTTTGTCGGATGGAGGCTCTTTTTGGTTTGTTTCCACACGCAGAAGCGGCCACCCTCGTGCGTAAAGAGAAAGGGAGGAGATGAGATGGACTATGAGGTGATACGTGTGGAGGAGGAGGCCTTGCTTCGGGAGGCCTTTGCCGTGCGCCTAGAGGTCTTTGTGAAGGAGCAAGGGGTACCGGAGGAGGAGGAACTAGACGCCTACGATTCTGAAGCCGTTCATTTCGTAGCAAAAGATACGGCGAGCAAAAAAGTTATTGGAACGGCGCGATTGATTCAAAAATCGCCAGAAATTGGAAAAATAGGGCGGGTCGCCGTGCTGCCCGATCATCGGGGGAAAGGTGTCGGAACAAAAATTATGCAAGCAATCGAAAGTTTTGCACGTGCCAGAAATTTTCGTTACCTTGAGCTTGATGCGCAATTGCAGGCTATTCCATTCTACGAACGCTTGGGCTATACTGCTATGGGCGATATTTTTCTGGATGCCGGCATCCCACATCGCAAAATGAAAAAATCGCTTCGTAGAACAGAAATGGAGACTACCACAACATGACCGACGTCCTCGTGCTTCAACACATCGAAATTGAAACTATCGGCATCATAGCACAGGCCTTGCAAGCTGTCGGCCTCTCTCCTCGTGTCGTGCATGCCTACGCCGAAGAACCCGTTCCCCATGACCTCCGCTCTGCCGCCGGCCTCATCATTATGGGGGGGCCTATGGGCGTCTATGACAGTGAACGCTACCCCTTCTTAGACGCCGAACAGCGCCTCATTGCCAAAGCTCTCGAAGCCAACAAACCGATCTTAGGCATTTGCCTTGGCAGCCAGCTACTCGCCGCCACGCTCGGCGCAGAGGTACGCAAAGGCGCCCAGAAAGAGATCGGATGGCATCGGCTCTTTCTCACCCCAGAATCCGCAACCGACCCGCTGTGGCAAGGCATCCCTCCTGCATTTATGGCCTTTCACTGGCACGGCGATATTTTCGATTTGCCACAGGGCGCCGTGCCACTCGCCTCCTCCGCCTTTACGCCCCATCAGGCCTTTCGTTATGGAGACAAAGCCTATGGCTTTCTGTTCCATATGGAGGTTAACGAGATGATGATCCAAAACATGGTTCGTACCTTCGCCGAGGAGGTTCGAGAGGTCGGTAGCGACAAGAATCAAATACTCGCGGAGACGGCACAGTACCTATCGCCTCTGCACGCGATAGGCCATCAGGTCTTTTCCCGTTGGGTCGCTCTTTTAAAATCGTGAGGTGATCCCATGAATCCAATCGCCCTACCACGCCGCCAGCCCTTCCCAATGCGCCGGCAGCTTACTCAGACGCTTGGCCTTCCGCAAGGAAACCTGTTACTCCTCCTCCTGCATAGCCCCACATGTGCGCATTGCCAAACGATAGAGGCGCAGCTACAAGAGCGCCGTTCCCTATGGGAGGCGTGGGGAACGCAAGTAGCCGTTCTTTATGAGGGAACTGCAGGAATCGTCTTCCCTAAAGCGGAGGCCGAGATCGCCCTCCTCTGCCTCGACTTTCGGGGGTGCTTTATGGATGGCTGGACTCTGGTGCACCCCGATCAAGTGGATTGGCATGAGATAGAAGAGACGGTACGTTGGGTGGCTATTCAGGAACCGGAGTGCGGCACCTGCTCCGTCGATCCGGGGTGGGAGGAGAAGGATTGATTCCACGCCCCGGCAAGGAAAGCGTGAGGAAGAGAGGGAGTTGCGGCGGTTTTCCCAACACAATCCCTCCGATTTTCGCCAGCTTGCATTCTGCCCTTTGTTGGGGTAGAGTCTCTTCTGAAAATGAACTTTTGTAAGCAAGAAGGGCTATTTTATGGCGAAGTTGATTCTTTTGCGACACGGGCAGTCCCTCTGGAATCTGGAGAACCGTTTTACCGGCTGGGTGGACGTTCCTCTAACCCCGCAAGGAGAACAAGAGGCCATTGAGGCCGGAGAGAAGATTAAGGCAGCAGGCATTCATATTGATAAAGCCTTCACTTCGGTGCTCGATCGCGCCAAACAGACCCTGCGCCTCTGCCTCCATGCGGCCGGGCAAACGAGCGTGCCCACGGAGGAGAGCGAGGCGCTGAACGAGCGCCACTATGGCGATCTGCAGGGGCTGAACAAGGCGGAAACGGCAGCGAAATTCGGTGAGGAACAGGTGAAACTCTGGCGCCGCAGCTATTCCGTACGCCCTCCAGGTGGGGAGAGCTTGGCGGATACCGCCGCTCGGGCTTTGCCCTATTTCTACGACAAAATTCTACCTGAAGTGAAAGCTGGCAAAAATGTGCTGGTTTCGGCGCACGGGAATAGTCTGCGTGCCATCGTGATGAAACTCGATAATCTAAGTGAAGAGCAGGTCATTGACCTCAATATTCCTAACGGCGTGCCCATCGTTTACGAGATCGACTCGGAGGGTCGCCCTATCAGCAAAACGGAGCTTTGATCGTCTCCGAGAAGAGGTGGCGCCATGCCCCAACAACATCAATCAACTATAACCCTGAAAAGACCGCCAGGACGCGAGACCGATCCGGCGGCGGCGCCGCATGACCCGCCGTTCGAGGTATTGTTACCTCTTTTTCTGCTCGTGATGGTTCTTTTGTGGCTATGGCGGCGTTGGAGCGTTGGGGCGGCTTGGCGCCGATACGCCCAAAGCCTTCACGGGGAAATCCGTATGCGCAACCGCTTCTCTCCCGCCTGTATTGCGGCAACCTTCCGCGGCCGTCCCTTCCTCTTAGAGACGGCGGTCAGCCACGAAGACGAAACGCCCTACTACCACACTCGCGGCGCTCTGCCTATAGGCAACCCCGCCAGCTTCGTCTTAGGCGTGCGTCGCAAAAGTCTTTTGGAAGAGATGCAGACGCGCAAAGAGCGCTCCTTTACGGAGGAGGGAAAGGGCAGCTTGCCCCAGAAAACCGCGCGGTTTTCCGGGGACTCTGGTGCCGGCATTGAGTTGAACGACCCAGATTTCGAGCGCCGCTTCTTCGTGGTGTGCAATCAACCGGATGCCCTGCCTCTTGTGCTGACGAAGGAGGCGCGCCGCGAGCTAAGCCGGTACCACGACGTAGAAATCTACGTCCGTTTGCAGGAGATCGAATGGCGCCGAGCCGGCGAGGTATCCGACCTCAAGGCCATTGAGCGATTGAACCACCTTATTGCCGATATGGCGGAAGCCATTGACGCTCTGCCTCCTTCCGACGCCCCTCTATCGTTACGCCTCGCCGACGAACAGATGATCGCCAAAGGCATATGATGGATACCAAACTCCTTCCCGCCACGCCGGAGGCGATTAGGGAGGCAGCAGCCCGCATTCGCTCCGGAGAACTGGTAGCGTTTCCCACCGAAACGGTCTACGGCTTGGGGGCTAATGCGCTGAACCCGCAAGCCGTGGCCGCTATTTTTACCGCCAAAGGCCGCCCGGCTACCAACCCGCTGATCGTGCATGTGCTCGATGCGGAGTCGGCACGCCCGCTTGTTACCACGTGGCCATTGCAAGCGCAACGGCTTGCCGAGCGATTTTGGCCGGGGCCACTCACCCTGGTTCTTCCTAAAAGCGAGGCCGTTCCCGATGAGGTAACCGGTGGCGGAACTACCGTAGGGCTGCGGGCTCCGTCGCATCCGGTGGCGCGGGCGCTGTTGGAGGCCGCCGAAGTTCCCATCGCCGCCCCCAGCGCCAACCGCTCCAACCATGTCTCCCCTACAACTGCCCAGCATGTGTGGGATGACCTTAAGGGGCAAATCGCCCTTATCCTCGATGGAGGGCCTACACCAGGGGGGCTAGAATCCACGGTGCTCAGTTTGGCAGAAGCCCCACCTCGCATCCTGCGGCTGGGGCTGATAACTCCGGCAGCGATTGAGCAGGTTATCGGGCCGGTTCGACTGCCCCCGCTAAAGGCGGCTCGTGAGGAGAAACAGCAGAATGCCCCTCTTCCATCGCCCGGCATGCTAAGCCGACACTATGCGCCCAAGGTCCCCCTAGAGATCGGTGAGGACACGGCCCTACGGGTGCAGGAGTTGGTGGCACAAGGAGAGCGGGTGGGATGGCTAACGTTGCAACCGCGAGAGCTAGACTCGAGAAACGGCTTGGTGCTGGAGATGCCCGCTTCGGCAGAGGCTTACGCCCGTCGGCTCTATGCCGCCTTGCGGGAGCTGGAGGCGGCCGAGGTGACCCGGATCGTGGTGGACGCCCCTCCTCAAACGCAGGAATGGCTGGCCATTTGGGATCGGCTTCGCCGTGCTGCTGCTTCCGGCTAGAAACACATATTCAGAACAACCTCAGCAAGAGTTGTTCTCATTCGCACGAAATACCCTTTACCCTCTACATCCGCCAACGGTCATTCTCATTCATGGTGCGATACAGGGATGTTAAGGGGGCAAATTTGCGCCAGCACACAGGGGTTTACTCGCCCAGAAAACCCGTTAAGGCCTCCAGCACACTCTCCGACGGGTAGGCGGCAGAGAGTAGGCAATGCGCCCCAAAGACGGTCTTTTCATTGCACCACTCCCAAGGCGCACCGGCCGAAAGCTCCTTTTGGAGTGAATCGGCATACTGCTGCAGAAGCTGTATGGCCGCCGGTCGATCGGTTTGGGCTATTGCAACGGCCAACCAGCCTACCGGAAATCCCCAGTACCCACCGTTTTCCCCTGTATCTGGCGCCTCAGTGGAGGCTTCCCAATAGCCTCCGTAACTGCCGGACGGCGGTAACGCCCGCACATAGCCCTGCAAAGTAAGGCCACCTGCCTTATAGAGTTGGTCGAGATGGCGCGAAACAGCGTTTCCGATGTCACTAGGTAGAGCCTGCAACACGAGCGCGTAAGCGGAAGCCCAAATGTCCTCGCGTCGCCCCTGTTTGGTGGCCGAAAGCAAAAGTCCCACATCTTGACCGTTCACCTGGCCCAAGGGAACGTAGAAGGTGGAGACGAGCGAGGCCCGAATGCGATCTGCAAGACTTTGGTAGTCCCTTGCACGCACCGCATCGGCAATGGCGCTGAAGAGGGTTGCCAGAATCTGGGCAGCTTGCAGCCGCAAGAGCGATGGCATGAGGCAAAAACCGGCCTTATGCACCCGGTCGGCGAAGACCCAGTCCGCACGCGAGCCTTGCGACGTCTCCCCCACAGGAACAAGGCCTGTCGCGCTATCGGCCTGTATGGAGTTAAAGGCGTTCTCACAGACCTGCCATAAGGGCAGGGTGCCCTGCGTCGTGCGAAAACGCGCCCGTAAGAGGCTTGGGTCGCCATGTTGGGTTATATCTGCTTGCACCAACAACAAAAACCAAAAGGCGCCATCTGCCGGCGGTAAGTGCCCAAAGGCCCCCGTGCCCTGATCGTTACCCCCCTTCGCATCGGGAAACCAACATGCCGTTCCATCGGGGGCGATCCAGTCCGGTATGCTGTAGGCGGGAACCGTGAGTCCTCCGGGGAAGTGAAGCGGCTCGCTGCCGTTTTGCAGCCTTGCCAGCAGCCGAATCCACCCCTCTAGCTCTTTTGATGAGAGAAAGCCGGTTTGAGCTAACAGCGCGAGATCGGCCACGCGAAAACGAGGGCTTTGGTCATAAGGGAGAAGCAGGCTCGTGCCGGTGCGATTGATGAGCGTGCCCTCCTTGCCGTTGGGCGGTAGGCGCATCGCCTCTAGCAAAGGGAGCGAAAGCGTTTGTAGCTGGGTGGCAAGCGTGTGCAGACGGTCGTTCGCCACGGCGGTCTCGGTGGCAAACAACTGTGGCGGCAGAGCCACCAACACATGACGTATTACTGTGTCGGCGATAAAAGCGTTAGCGGTTTTCAAGGCCACAGCAAGCTTTGGCGTGGCTTGCCACGAAAGGGTAAAGTCTGTAGGCGGGTCCGACTCCCAATTTTGCACGGCGGCGAGCGGCGCATCCGTTATTTGCAACCTCTGCATTAGGTTAAGCATCCAAGGAGCGTTCAGTTCCACGCCTTTGTTCTGAACCGCTTGGCCAAAGGCACCTACAAACAGCGGCCTGTGCAGGTCGAGGGCGATGCGCTGCACCCACGGTAGAGTAAGCGCCTGCGTGTCATCACGGGTTAACCAGAGAGGCGTGGCCTCGCCGGGGGGCGCAAGGTGCACGCTAAGGATGTCAATACCGGCTGGGTTGCGCAGTGCCATCATCTCGCGAAACTGAGGCAATGTGTCGAGTGGCTGCGGAGGGCCTGCTGGTTGAGTGAAGCCTTGCCGGCGCGATTCGTAAAGGTTCCAGGCGTCGGGGCGCGGCATTCCGTTTCCGGAACAGACCAGATGGCGCTTATCTAACCTATGAATTTGTTGAGCCATCTGCCCTAAAAAGGCGCTCAGCAGGTCGGAGCTGTAGGCGACTGGGTCGTTTGGGGAGTGCACATCGGCCTCTCTGTCGAGGTCGCTTCCGATCTCCCAAAAGAGGATGTAAGGGTCGTTGGCATAGCGCAACACCATCGCCGTGATGTAGGCCTTTGCCAATTGGTAGGCCGGTGTGCCTGTAGTAAAAAGCGCGCGCAGGCCCTCGTTTGGCTCTTGAGCCGCCCGTACTAAGGTCTGCCCATCCCATAGCAACGAGGGTACCAGCAACAGATGATGTTTTTGAAGGGCGGCCTGCATGGCATCGAAAGCAGCGAAATAGCCTTTGGGATCGGAACGATATCGAGAGAACAAAGTTTGGCTGGAAGGGATGGCAGCACACCGCACAAAGCGTGCCCCCACCGTTTCAGCATCGGCCAGAGCCTTTTCTGCCGAGGCCTCGTGGCCGCTCAAAAAGCGATCAAAGAGGTCGGGGATGGTAACTCCGATATTGCGAAACGGGAGGTCTCCAAGGTAGAGAGCGTTGTTCTCGACATGAAGAAAAGGTGGTGGCGCAGCCGCCGCACCCGTCCTCAAGAGAGCGAACAACAGACATCCTAACAGGAACCACACTCTAGAAAAGCCAAAATTACGCTTCATCTAACAGTTTCGCGATCAGTTGCTTTATGTAGGCCGGTACCGTGCGGCCTGACGTGTCGGCTGCACGTTTCAGTTTATCATAGAAGGGAATTTCCTCGCCTTCCCACACAATATCCGCACGTCGAATTTCGCGGAGCGCGATGTGTGTATAACTTCCTGGGCTAGCCCAATAGCAGCTTTGGCAAAGATGAGGTTGTTTATCTTTCAATCTGTTGTGACAGTGCTCACAACACCAAGATTTTGCACGGTTACAAGCTCCACACAGCAGCATATAGTCCTCTGCATTCCACGTCAAAATTTCGCTTTCTCGAACCACCTCGTAGGGCACTCTATGATCCACTTGGAGGTGCCTTAGTTCGAATTCACCGTTGCATATCCCGCATTTTCCCTGAGCAGCGCGATATAACTCTGCTTTTAATGAACGTGGAACGTTCCTTCTTCCCAGTAGCCGTCCGAAATGCAAGGTACTTAAGTCACCGAACCTATAAGCCGCGATGATACGCCCCTCGCTAGACCTAACCCGAAACGTTTCCAACGGTATCCCTAACTCTCTAACGTCTCGGGCCGCTCGAGGCGGATGATTATAACCGTAGTTCTTTTGCAACTCCTCTGTTGAAATGTAACCCTGTTGCAGAATATGCTCAATAACGATTCTGGCTCTTTTGTTCCCCAGTAACGGTAACAATTGACGAAGTCTCTCTTCCGGTTTCTCTGATGTCATAAGGCTACCATTCTAGAATCCGGAGCTGAGGCACCGGTTCTCCAATCAGTTGGGAAACAGGTTTTCGCCGTTCCATGCCTAAACGCTCCACCAAAGCTTTAGACAGATAGACCGATTCAAAAGTGATCTCATTTCGGCCTAACAGTGTCGCTTGGCTCGAACGGCCGGCTCTAATCTCAATCTGGCACAAGTCTAACTCGATGGGAAGGGCCTTCCCATACTTTTTGTCGCCGGTACGTCCGTCGAAACTGAGGATGTAGGGTATCTCTCTTCGATTTAGTTCTTCTAAAGCGTGCACAAAAGCGGTTCTATCGATCCCACTAAAGTAGCGTGGTTCTCCATTGTCACAAACACCTTGATAAGGTGGATCCATGTACACTAAGTCCTCTTGTGTTGTTTTGGCTAACACTTCCGTATAGTCGCAACTCGTCAATTCGACCCTGCCATAAAATAGTTTGGAAACCGCGAGGATATCGTCGGCCATACGCTGAGGATTACGGCCTAGCCTTCGATTATCTGGACTTTGGTTAAACTCACCTCGTGGGTTGTAACGAACAGAGGCTTTCACACAACGAGCCAACAAATAGAGCAAGTAGTGTGGTTGCTGTGTGCGGTTGAACTTTTCTCGAACCTCATCATAATAGGCTCTGGGATCGCTTTGTTGCTCTTTCCAAAGCTGTTCATAACGTTCTGCAATGTGGTGTGGATTGTAGATTATCTCCTTCCAAAGTGCCATCAGAGCCGTATTGCTGTCGTTCAAGTGGAATTTGGAAGCTTTCGCATAACAAGCTGCCGCAATAGAGATGGCTGCAGAACCTGCAAAAGGTTCTATCAGAGAGTGTGTGCTCTGAGGGAAGTAGGCTAGAATATATTTTGCGATCTGGCGCTTACTGCCTTGATAAGGTATAGGGTGTGGAATTTTCATAAGACCGTATCTTATGCCATCTGGGCGGTGGTGTAGGCTCTGTACAACTTATAATACTCTATCGGTATAGGAAAGACTGCCCCGCTCCAAAATCCATTATCAGACGCAAATGCCATTGAACGAATGCTAGCGGACGCAGATTTTAGCTTCATGGGTAGATGTTGCCTCCCTTTTGTGGGAGACCGAAACCGATTGATAGATATAAAGGGATGTCAATTCGATGTTTGCGATGAAGACCGAAAGTATGGTCTGCCACCACACGGCATTTGGGTTAGAGAGTATGGAGAGAATGATTCGTAGATAAGGTTAGCAGGTAGAATAGTGTAGATGATGCTGGAAAGGAAAAGAGAGGTTCTTTCAACAAGGAAATTTCAGAAATCGCCGCTATCTAAACAGCAGCGCATCGTGCGTGCTGTGATCCTGATAGTCGGTAGCATCACTCTGCTCTCTTTCCTGTTTGCCGACCCCCTATTGCGCGGTTTCACCCGCCAAAACCTGCGAGGCGTTCGCCCGCGCATCGGTACTGCCGTCGTGGTTACCCTGGTGCCCGCCGGCAGCTCGCTTTTGGGCACCCCGCAGCCGCCTCTGGTGGTGGTACGCTTTCACGGCCATCTCTATCAGGCCGGCAAGGTCATCGCTTTCGACAGACTACAATTGAATCGGCCGGCTCGCATCGTGTATCGAGTAGGACATAATGGGAGCATCTATGTGGACGAAGTGGCCCCACTGAACCAACCGACCAGCACCTCTTCAGGAGAAACACCGTGAAGATTATAGACCTCTCGCAGCCCATTTCCGATGGAGGGCCCAACTGCCCGGCGCATCCACCCATTCGCTTTGAAATGAAGCTTCAACACCCCCAAGATGACTGGCAGCTCGAGCTATTCACTTTCGCAGCCCACACCGGCAGCCACATAGATGCCCCTCTCCATCGCCTTGCCGACGGCGCCTCTATTGACTCCATCCCCCTCGAGCGGTTTGTAGGCCCTGCCTATATCGCCGATCTGCGCCCTCTGCAGCCCAAAGAGCCGATCACCGAGGCAAAATTGGTCGCCGCTCTGCCCCATCCCTTGCTGCCCGATAGCATTGTATTGCTCGCCACCGGTTGGGGCGATATTCGCGAACGCAGCCAGCGATGGCTCTACGAATCGCCTAAAATCGTGCCCTCCACGGCGGAATGGCTGGTGGCACAAAAGGTGCGTGGCTTAGGCATTGACCATTGGGGCATCGGGGGTTGGGACGCGGAAAACGATAAGGCCGTACACGCCATCCTTTTGGGGGCCGGCATCTGGATTGTGGAGGAGCTGCGCTTGCCACCGGAGGTCTGCAACTTACCCAGCCCCCAGCTGTTCATGGCGCTACCCGTTCACCTTAAAGGAGCTTCGGGCGCCTGGTGTCGCCCCGTGTTGTTGGTGTCGGACGACACCTCAATCCGCCTTGGGTAGACCGTGCGGATAGAGCGTAACCTTCATGCCCTGGCGGCTCTCCATCACTGCAAAGGCCTCGTGTATCTGCGTTAGGGGGAAGCGATGCGTAATGAGCGGTTTCACGCGCACCACTCCCTCCTCTAGTAACCGCACGGCCTTCTCATGCTGGCGTGGCACACTGCCGTGCGATCCGGTGAGAAAACACTCCTTGTAGTGAATGGTGTTCGAGTAGAGCTGCATCGGACGGGCGCTTTTGGGCAGACCCCCAAACAGATTTACATAGCCCCGATGCGCTACCATTTCTACAGCCTGTTCGTGCGCCTCTACCGAACCGCTGGTGGTAATAACAACGTCGGGGCCTTCCCCCTCCGTCTCCTCTCGGCAACGAGCGATGACATCCTCCTCCGCCGCAGCAATATAAACATCGGCCTGGTAGAACTTCGCCATCTCCAGCCGAGCCCGACTGCGCTGAACCCCGATGACCTTTGAGGCGCCAAAATGGCGTGCGAGATCGATCATCATGCAGCCGATAGGCCCTAGCCCGATGATGACCACACTTTTCCCCGGCCCCATGTTCACCAGCTCTAAGCCGTTTATGGCACAGGCAAGTGGCTCGGCAAGCGCTGCCTCTTCAAACGAGAGGCGCTCAGAGAAGGGTGTTACCGGCCCCTCCTCCAGAAGCAGTTTCGGAAGCAGCATATACTCTGCAAAGGCGCCCGGAATTTGGTAGCCAACGGCATAGTTGATGGAGCAGTTGTTACCCAACCCCGTTTTGCACCAACGGCACTGCCCACAGGGAACATCGGCCCCGAGCGCCACACGGTCGCCTTCCTTCACCCGTTTTACGTTGCGCCCAACCTTCACGATCACTCCCGCCGTCTCGTGGCCGATGATGGTCGGCGGCTTAACACGCGGGTTTCCATGGTGAAGAATGCGCACATCCGAGCCGCAGATACTAACCGCCTCCACGCGCATCAGTGCCGAATCGTCGGAAACTTCCGGTATGGGCACCTCGCGGACTTCAAGACGGCCGATGTCTTCCAAAACCGCCGCTTTCATAAACTCCACAGCAACTTATCCGCCTCTCTGAAAATGTTACGAGATCATACCTAGAAAAGCCTATTGCAGGGAATTGGGGGTAGGAGGTGAGCCGTGCCGTCTATTCCGCATCGGGCTGATAGGCAAAACCATGAGGCTGATTGAGGTAGTCTATAGGCTCCTCAACGAAGGCGGCTTCGGTGACCAGCTCTGGATGCGCGAAAAAGGCCTCTGTGCCCTTTGGAAAACGTAGATTGCTGCCAATAGAGTGATACCATGAGGCGGCATGGATCATGGCGATCATCGGGCGTGGTGTGTGCGTTCGGTTCGGCATTCCCGCATGCCATAAGCGTATGTCTCGAATCAACACGGATCCCTCTTCTACCGTGGGTTGCAGGGGTGGGGTGCTCTCTCTTTGGCGTGCAAGAACCGCCTCCGGAACCTCTAAGTTAGGCCAGTTGTTATCTACCTCCGCGTAAACATGCGTTCCCGGCCATATCTCCGTGCTGCCGTTTTCGGGGTTCATGGTGACGACCGGCACGTTAATGACCAGCGCATAGGGGGCCGATACGCTGCCGTCCTCCTTGTAGAGTTGAGGCATGTCAAGATGCACTGGCTGACGGTACGGGCTTGGCAAGGCCGTGTTGCCGCTGTAGAACACATTACGCGGCTTCGGGCCGAGCACCGCCCTCGTCACGGCGATAACGAGATCGTTTACCAAAATATCCCGAAAAAGGTAGGGTGGGAACGGCGGCGGGTCTTGTTGAATATTTCCCCGATTCCAGTTGTAGGGCGCGTCCTGTCGGGCCTGCAGCCATCGCAAATCCTCCAGCATCTTCTCTCTTAGAATGGCCAGATGGGCTTTATCTACCACATCTTCGAGGACAACAAAACCCTCTGTTAGAATAGCCTCTCGCGCGGCCTGCAGATGCTCTAGGGTGAGCTGGCCAGTTTGCTTTTCGTTGGGAGTTACTTTTAGGGCGAGCATCGTGAACGTCTCCTTTTATATGATACCTAGCATATGAAAGGATACCTCATGTATGGGCTTTTAGGGCAAGGACGGCGACCAAAGGGATGAATATTTCTCCTTCTTCAAGGAAGCCGAGCGAAACGCCGGTGCCTTTGCAGCCCGGCCTCGGCTCTGCCGGATGCAAATAAAGCCCGAAAACAACCTCCAAACCCTTTCCGGTTGGGTTAGGTCAAAATTGTGACGCTCTGCAGCGGCTAAAGCCGCGCAGCTTCTAAGCAACGCATGAGCCACCTCGGTTAAACCGAATGGCTTTCTCGCGGGCTAAAGCCCAAAATTGTAAACTTCGTGAAACCTTCTGGAAACCTCCCTTTAATCTTCATAGGTTAAGATGGTAGTAGCAGGAAAAAATCGGTACGGTTAACCCATTCCTGCACAAGCTCAGAGCATGGCGCGAACCATATTCTGAACAGATTAAGGGAGGAAATACTGTTTTATGAACGAGCTTCAAAAAGCTGTTTCTCGACGCCGTTTTATGGCGGGAGTAGGAACACTTGGTTTGGGTGCCACGGCGGGCCTTTTGCTTTCGGGGTGTGGAGGAAGCAGCTCTTCTTCAACTAATCAGGATGCTACCATCATCAACGCTGCGGCCACGGCCGAAGCGCTGGCTACCGTAATGTACGACAACATCATCAAATCGGCCGTCTACACCAACGGTCTCAATGGAAATGCGAACGACCAGGCCTATCTCGTGGCCGGCCGTGAGCAGGAGGCCCTCCACTATCAGGTTCTTGTAGGGGCCGGTGCACAGCCGCTCGCGCTCACTTTCTATTTCCCCACCGGCATGTTCACAACCGCTAACGGCCAGCAGAACGCGCAGACGGTTGTTAATACCCTGATCACTCTTGAGGATGCCTTCATTGCAGCCTACCTTATCGGCATTCGCGACCTCTCCACCAGCGCCCTAAAGGTTTTGGCAGGCCAGATTCTTGGAGTGGAGAGCGAGCACCGCACCCTCGGACGTGTTATCGCAGCCGATCTAGGGCTTACCACCGTTACAGGGCTTAGTGGAACCCCTGAATCGGTCGTGGGGGCCAGTGGGCATGCAGCGAACAACATCGCCTTTGAACGCACCTTTTCTACCACCGGCCCTAAGTTTCAAACTATTAACGATGTGGTGAAGGCGCTCGGTCCGTTTGTAACGCCGCCTGCCAGCGGAAGTGGCTTCGACCCAACGCCCTATCAGTTCAACACCACCGCCAACTTCTACCTCACCGAAACGCCGACGGTGACTCTGGACAGCACGACTCCTAACTCCTAACGGCTCGGAAGATGGGAACATTCGCTCCCATTTTGCGAGAAGAAGGGAACTTAGCCTAAGGCTCGCGTGGCGTGGCTCTTGCACACACTTGCTCGAAATTGAGGGACGAACGATCTTAAGGTCTATGACCGGAGACCGAAAGATACCTGCTTCCACCTCGCCCCTCAAACCTCGTGCAAGAGCCACGCATTTTTTCGTCTCTAGCCCCTTTCCTCGTTTCAATCCTCACTAAGAGGGAGGGCACCCTGCCCCAGAAAATCGCAAGATTTTCTGGGGGCCCCTGCGTCGGCCTTGAGGGGAAGTGTGGCAGCCTTGAGAGAGGCGCAGTGCGCAGCACCGTCGGCCTTGACGCCGAAACGCCGGTGCCACCGCCCTTTTTCCATGTAATGATTTCTGTTTTCTCCCGAAACCACTTCACTTCCGATCCGCGTGCCTACCCATGCAGCCCATCCCCATAAGGCGCAACTCGCCCTATTTAAGACGAGGATATCTTATTCATTAACGCATCGCTTCGTTTGACGGCCTCATCCCCTTGCCCCCTCCTGCTAATCGAGTGCCGCAGAGCCATGCTTCTGCCGCTGTATTCTAGAAGGAACCGGCAACGAAAACACAAGGTAAAATGAGTGAGGGGCATCACGCGGTGACCAAGATACATTTGGCGATAGCACAGATCAAACCCACCAAAGGGCACTACGAAACGAACTTGCAGCGGGTGGCCGACCTCTTCTCGCAGTTGGAGGAGGAGCTGCCACACACCGATGTGCTTGTTCTGCCGGAAACGGTGCTCTCCGGCTACTTTTTAGAGGGAGGCGTGCGGGAGGTGGCACGCCCCGCCGAAACCGTGTACGCCGATCTGCTACGGCTCTATCGCGAACGGGTTCATCGCTCGGAAGCGTGCCTCGATATTGTGCTGGGCTTCTATGAGCTATGGGACGGCCGCTACTACAACAGCGCCCTCTATGCCACCTTGGCAGCGCCCTCTTCGGCCGTTGAGCCGGGATTGAAGCACGTGCACCGAAAGTTCTTTCTGCCCACTTACGGGGTCTTCGATGAAAAGCGCTTTGTCTCTCGTGGCCGCACCTTTCGCGCCTTCGATACCCGTTTTGGGCGTGCCGCCATACTCATATGTGAAGATATTTGGCATTCGGTCTCCTCAACCATTGTAGCACTCAAGGGAGCGCAGATTCTCTATATCCCCAGCGCCTCACCCGGGCGAGAGTTCACCGGCAAGAACGTGGGCAATATCGCCCACTACAACATTCTCCTACCCGCCATCGCCTCCGAACACGGCATTTGGGTGGTCTATGCGGGCCTGGTGGGGTTTGAGGGAGGAAAAGGGTTTACCGGCTCCTCACAGGTGGTAGACCCTTGGGGGCAGAGTTTAGTTATCGGCTCCGACCGAGAGGAGTGCATCGTGACGGCTACCATAGATAGAGAAGATGTCGCCATTGCCCGGGCCACATCCCCTCTTTTGGCCGACCTCGAAGCCAATCTTGGTGATGTGGTTGCGGAGTTAGATGTTGCCGCACAACGGGTGCACAGGGAGTAGATGCCTATGCAGCAGGAACGTCAACGATTACCTATTATCTGTGCCAAGCCTCTGACAGCAGAGACGGAGGATATTCTGCAGATCAACGCACCGCTGTTGGCCGATTGGCTGGTCGCCTTTCTCCAAGATGAGATCGTCCGGCGCCGCGGGTTTCACCAGGCGGTTGTGGGAATTTCGGGTGGGGTCGACTCGTCGTTGGTGGCCTTCTTATTGGCAAAGGCGCTTGGCCCTAAAAACGTGCTCGGCATCCGCATGCCCTACAAAACCTCTTCTCAGGAGAGTCTCGATCATGCTGCGCTCGTGGCCGAAGTAACCGGCATCTGCATGGAGACCATCCCTATTACCGATGCGGTGGATGGCTATTTAAAATATGCTCCCGATGCCGACCCACGGCGTCGAGGCAATGTGATGGCGCGCATGCGAATGATCGTGCTCTTCGACCAAAGCCAGAAATTGGGAACCCTGCCGGTGGGAACCGGCAATAAAAGCGAGCGCCTGTTGGGTTACTTCACCTGGCATGCCGACGATTCTCCTCCTATCAACCCGCTGGGCGACCTCTACAAAACTCAAGTTTGGCAACTTGCGCGTTACGTGGGTGTGCCGGAAGTCATCGTGAATAAGCCGGCTTCGGCCGACCTCATCGTGGGGCAGACAGACGAGGGCGATTTTGGCATCTCCTATCAGAAAGCCGACCGCATTCTCTATTTCCTGCTGCGCGGCTATCCGCCCGCACGCCTGCTGGAAATGGGGTTTACCGAGGAGGAGGTGAAGTTGGTGAAAGGACGGCTGGACTCTACTCACTGGAAACGGCACCTGCCGACTACGGCCATGATCTCCTCAACCTCCATCAATGACTACTATCTGCGTCCGGTAGACTATTGACGCACGCCTCGAAACGTCCAGTATTTATTGGCGCCGAAGTTCCAAAAGGCCACCACCACGATGGCGGCTCCAAGCGCGATGTTAATTCGCAATGGGGCATGCTCATGAGCGCGAGGCAGATGGCCGCTCAGCAGGTAGTAGACGACGCTCATAATAAGCAGATTAAGGAAAAGTCCCACGACATTGATGGCGGCAAACTTTACGAACTGCGCGTGACGCGAGCCGCTGCCAAGGCCACGAAAAGTCCATAGGCTGTTCCATATAAAGCCGTTGATGACGGCCACAGAGAACGAGAGGGTGCGGGCAAAGTAGGGATGGAGGCCAAAAGCCAGATGTAGCAGATTGAAGAGACCGGCATCTATTACGGTGCTTGAGGCGCCCACAATGCAAAACTTGATAAACTGATTCCAGCTTGAGCTATTTACCACGACGGGCGTGGTTGTCTCCATAAATATCTCCTTCTCAACGGTGTTAAGGTGTTATGAGCGAACCGCTCCATTTTGGCACAAAAACCCCTTTCTTTCTCTCCAAGAGAGTCGCTCTTTTTCGAGAGAACACACGCGCACGTCGCAACAATTATCCGCACATCGTAAAAGGGGTTTGAAGGCTTAGAATGGGGCAACCTCCTCTTCGGCAACCGAGTCTTCCAAGAGAGGCTGCAGTTTCAAAATAAGGCGGGGATGATGCGGTTGGGTGGGGGGAAGGAACTTTTCTCCGCACAGATCGCAGCGCACATAGCCACCGCCGATATCTTGACGCAGCACCTCTTTACCGATACCGTTTTCTGCATAGCGGCAGTAGTGGATCAGAACACTCTGCCCGGCGTGGGTCTCGATGATCCAGTGTTTCACGGTGTTCGTCTACCTCCTACAATACAACCTTCTTGCCGAGCGGATGCCACTCGAGCGAGAACACGAGGAGGTCTCATCTTCGCCGACCGGTGCCATAGGAGGCAACCAAGTCGTCCCAGAGATAGGCCCTCCGACATCACGAGCGAACCTGCATGAAATAGAGTTGCTATTGAATCGAGAAAACTTAAAGGCAACGCAGCCCTTGGTAGGTACGATATATCAATATACCGTCAAAGCCCACGAAAAAATCCCATTGCGCCTCAAGAACGCCCCTAGGGACATCGTTGGGTGAGCGTCCTAGCGGATGGCGCCTTTGCGGCCTGTTTTACGTACAGGGAGTAGGCTATAGAAAGGGTAGGCTAAGCACAAGGCCTACCCCTACAGGCAGTCTCTCATGATAACCTTTCCTTTGCGAACTCAACACAACCGCCCCCTTTCTCCCTAATAGGAGGAAAGGAGGGGATAGGGGGCGAACAAAGTAGGTTTGTTTTTAAACTGCCTCTAGAACTGCAGAATTGGCAGTCGCCACAGCCCCATCCTTACCCCCTCAGAACTTGTGGGAATGGCAATGCAAGATTTCTCGCCTTCGGCTCGAAATGACAGGTGCATCACCGGCTCTGCAAGCCCAACCCCACCCTCCCCCTACAGGGGGAGGGAACCTAGCGGTGAACACCTCAGCGGCCTGAATCATTCTCTTAATCGTCTCTTTCTCTGGCCGCTGCGTCGCTGTCCGCGCGGACGAAAGGAGGGGATAGGGGGCGAACAAGATAGGCTCATTCTGCCAACTTGCTCTAAAACCGCGAAGTTGGCCGTTTCTGCAGCCCCACCCTCTTCAGCAGCCACTAAGGCTACCTTGAGCACCTAGCTCTCTGGTTTCTGCACTGCTATCCGTGAGGACGAATGGAAGAGATAGGGGGCGAGCAAGACCGGCTTACTCGCCCCATTGCTGGCTACCTAGGGACACTCCGGGCACGGTGGGCAGCACGGCGGACAGGTTGGTGGACAATGAGAGCCTGTCTGTCTTACCGCTTTTGTCGCCTGAACCTGCGGTGCCTTCCTAGGGCGCACCTCCATCTTGTGTGTCTCGCGCGGTTGAGCCACCGCGAAGGGCACAAGCATCGCAAGCAGAGCGTTTATGGTTACAACGGCTCCGATCGATTTCACCTCTCTTCACCTCCTTTCCTATTCAGTTGATAAAACCCCAACACGCAGCAGCCGCACTCGCGCATGGCAAGCCGCTGCTGAATGCGTTCGGCATCTCGCTTTAGACGCCTATCCGCTTCCAAAGAGTTGCGAAAGGCAGAAAACAGCTCATCGAGCAGTGGACGCGCTTCTGGTTCCAACGCGTAGTAAACCCACTTTCCCTCGCGCCGTGTCTGCACAAGCCCGGCCTGACGGATGATCTGCAAGTGCGTGGAGAGCGTAGATTGGCGCAGCTCTAACGCATCGGCCAGCTCGCAAACGCATAGTTCCCCCTCTCGTAACGCATAGAGGATGCGAAGCCGAATGGGGTCTGAAATCGCCTTAGCAAAAAGCAGGAGATCGTTCATTTCGGTTCTTATCGTATCGAGATTTTTCGATATGTAGAATACTTCATCTTTCTTTCCGATGTCAAGTGAATCTAGCTGCCATACAGGCAGGGTGCCCTCCATAGCCCGTCCAACAGAGAGGCAACCACGCAGAAAATGCAAGAGAACAACGAGGCCTACACGCAGTTAAAGCGATTGAGGAGCTAATTGACTAGAGCACCCAAAGGGGCATCTATGGATATTAGGATGGAAACACCAACTGATAGCCGAACCCACGTACCGTGAGCAGGTATTTGGGGTGATCGGGGTCGGCCTCGATTTTGCAGCGCAGACGACGCACATAAACGGCCAACGTTTTGGGGCCTGTTTCGCTTTGGAACCCCCAAACGTTCTCAAAAATCCATTCCGAAGAGAGCACCTTATCCACATTACGCGCCAAAAGGGCTAGTAGCTCAAACTCTCGCTCGGTGAGCTGAGCACGCTTTCCTGAGATAAAGGCGTCGTGCCGATCGAAATCCACCACGAGGTCGCCAATGCGAATCTCGTTTCGCGCTTCCACCGGGCGGCTATACTCGTTTGCGCGACGCAGTTGGGCACGCACTCGGGCCACGAACTCGCGTGGGGTGAAAGGTTTAACGATGTAGTCATCGGCCCCGACCTCCAGCCCCACCACACGGTCGGCGCTCTCTCCACGTGCCGAGAGGAAGAGCACCGGCATACGATGCTTCAGGCGAATGCGACGGCATAACGCAAAACCATCTATATCCGGCAGCCCCACGTCGAGCACAACGAGGTCGAACGGCTCGCCTTCCAGAATGCGCAGCGCCTCTCTAGCGCTTGAAGCGCACTGGCAGAAGAACCCCTCGGTAAGCATAAGCTTTTCGAGGGAACGCAGCAAAAACGTATCGTCATCAACCACCAAGATTCTAGCCATTTTCGCCCTCAATAGCCGGCAGCATCACGATAAAGCAGGCTCCCTTGCCCGGCCGACTGCGCACCGTGATGCGCCCGTTATGTTCACATACGATGCGTTTGCAGTTGTACAACCCAAGCCCTGTTCCTCCAGAGCGCGTGGTAAAGAAAGGCATAAAAATCTGCTTTTTTATCTCCGGTGCGATGCCCGGCCCCGTATCCCGAACCTCCAAATAGACCTTCTGGCCTTTGCTATAGGTTCGCAGCGTGAGGGTGCCCCCGGCTGCGGCCATGGCCTGAAAGGCGTTCAAACACAGGTTGATAAGCAGCCTATCTATCTGAACTGGGTCACCAAGAACGGCCGGCAAGCCCTCCTGTAGATCATAGCAGAGGTTTACGTTGCAGGAATCGGCCTGAGCGGTGAGAAGCGGCGCGACATGCCGAATGCGATCGTTGAGCGAGACCTGTTCCCGGTAGCACCCATCGGCATGGGTCATGGCGAGCAGTCGTTGGGCCAGCACCTCAAACCGATGGAACTGCTCGATGAGCGCGGTTGCGTTTTCAGAGGGCAACTGTTCGATCTCCATTCGCATGGTGGAGAGAATGTTGCGGATGTCGTGCGCCACGCTTGCCGAGAGGGTTCCCACCACGCGCAGTTTCTCGGCCTCGAGCAGGCGGCGTCGCGTCTCTTGAAGGATTTGCGTGGTTTTGTGTAGACGGCGACGCACCTGCGCTTGCAATCGCTTCGTCTCCGAAATATCTAGAAACGTCCAAAGGCGGGCAATAGGGTTCCCCTGGGCATCCAGCACCGGTGCCGTAAACCGCCGGAGGAAACGTGGTGGGGTCTCACGCAACTCCACTTCATCTTCTCCGGTAAAGTAGGGGTCGGCATAGGCTCGCTGAATCATCGCCTCGAACTGCGCCGGATGACGTACCCGTGATCGCGCCCAGGCACGCACCGTGTCCGGGTCGCTCTCCACCACCAGGCGAGGTGGAATGGAGAAAAGCTCACCGAGGCGTCTATTCGCCACGATATCTTGTCGGTCAAGCCCGCTCACCAACACACCGTAATCTATGGATTGTAGAAGCGCGTGGAGCAGGGCCTGTTCGCGATGACGATAGAGCGGATGAAGCGCGATGTCTTCATAAACCACTTCGTCTTGATGCGTCATATAACCACTACCTAAATCTTCTTTTGAGACGGCAGGAGTAGAAAAGGAGTTCCTACAATTATAACAAACTTCGTAAGAATTCGGAATGGCCTGCTTCAAGCCGAGGTTCTGCCGTTCCCAGTGAACCCACTAAACTATGGGCAACCTGTGGGGTATACTGTAATTTGCTTATGAAGCGAAAGGCTATTGACATATCTATGGGCCTTTCTCGTGCTCCCTAAATTTTTGGGCTTCAACAAACGCACTTATTAGAGAGGCTGCCTATCTGTGGAAAAGCTAGTTATTCGGGGCGGTTCCCCCCTTTCAGGTGAGGTACACATTGGCGGAAGCAAAAACGACGCGCTGGCCATCATTCCTGCGGCGTTGCTGGTGCCGGGGAAAACCCGCCTGAAAAACGTCCCTCGCATTACGGATGTAGATAAGATGCTCGAAATTCTTCGGCATCTTGGGGCCAAAGCCTATTTCTTACCCGACAACACGCTGGAAATAGATGCCACCCAACTCACCACCTCCCAAGCACCGCATGAGCTGGTGCGCCAAATGCGCGCCTCCTTCAACCTGCTCGGGGTGCTTCTCACAAGGTTCAACGAGGCCGCAGTGGCGATGCCCGGCGGTTGCAACATCGGGGCAAGGCCGGTAAATTTCCATATTAAAGGGTTGGAGCAGCTTGGGGCTCGCCTCACCTTAGAACACGGCATCTATGTGGGAACGTGCCGACGCCTCGTGGGCACGAATCTCTACCTTGAATTTCCCTCTGCCGGTGCTACCCAACACCTTATGATGGCTGCCTGCTGTGCGCAGGGCCGTACCGTCATCCAAAACTGCGCTCAAGAGCCGGAGGTGGTGAACCTCGCCGAGTTTCTCAACTCATGCGGCGCCAAAATCAGCGGAATGGGCACCTCGACCATCGTCATTGATGGCGTTGATAGTCTCCACCCTACCGAGTTCTCCATCATTCCCGATAGGCTTCAAGCAGGCACCTACGCCATCGCAGCGGCAGCCACAGGCGGCGATGTGTATATTCGTAATGCCGTGCCAGACCACTGCCGCGCCGTACTAAATAAACTGATGGAGGCCGGTGCCGAAGTCACCCCCGTCGAGGGGGGCATTCGCGTACGCCGCGTGGGCAAAATCCATCCTACCGACATCAAGACCATGCCCCATCCCGGCTTTCCTACCGACATGCAACAACCCTTCGTCGCTCTGCTCACCATCGCCGATGGGGTTTCGGTAATTACCGAAACGGTCTACGAAAGTCGCTTCCGCTATACCACCGAGTTGCAGCGTATGGGCGCCGACATTCGGGTGGAAGGCCCAACAGCCATCGTTACCGGGGTTCCCCAACTGAACGGGGCTCCCGTCAGCTGCACCGACCTTCGCGGAGGTGCCGCCTTGGTGATCGCCGGGCTTGTGGCGCAGGGCGTTACCGTGGTCTCCGATCTCGAACATCTTGACAGGGGCTATGAGAACCTTGTAGAAAATCTAAGGGGGCTTGGCGCCGACATCGCGCGTGTCCCCGAAGAACAAGCGCGGAGTTACGAGAGTGTTTAATCTGTTTCCTATGCTTGGAATTGACCTGGGCACCGCCAATACCCTGGTCTATCAGAAAGGGAAGGGCATTGTGCTCCGAGAGCCTTCTGTGGTGGCGGTCTCTGCCCAAAACCGCAAGGTCTTGGCGGTGGGCGCCGAGGCCAGCGAGATGCTGGGGCGCACGCCGGGCAATATCGTGCCGATTCGCCCCATGAGCGATGGCGTTATTGCCGACTACACCATTACCCAAGCCATGCTTCGCTACCTTTTTGATCGCGTGCTCGGAAAACGCTGGCTGCTTAACTTTCGCCCACGCGTGCTTATCTGTGTGCCCTCCCAAGTAACCAGCGTGGAGAAGCGAGCGGTTTTGCAGGCTGCAGAAGAGGCCGGTGCCCGCGAAGCCTACCCCATCGAAGAGCCTATGGCGGCTGCCATCGGCGCCGGCCTGCCCATCTCCTCCCCCGGCGGCAATATGGTGGTGGACATCGGCGGTGGAACCACCGATGTGGCCGTCATCTCTCTCGGAAGCATCGTCCACAGCGAAAGCCTGCGAATCGCCGGCAATCGCATGGACGAAGTGATCATGCGCTACATTCGTAACGTCTACAACCTCATGATCGGCGAGCGTACCGCAGAGGAGATCAAAATGCGGATCGGATCGGCCTACCCACTTCAACAAGAGCTGAGCATGGAGGTACGAGGTCGGGACCTGGTGGCCGGGTTGCCGAAAACGATTCAGGTTACCTCCGAAGAGATTCGGGAGGCCCTTGCCGAACCGGTTAGCGCCATCGTGGAAAAGGTGAAACGTGTGCTGGAAAAAACACCACCGGAGCTTTCTGCCGACATCATCGAACGCGGCATCATGCTTACCGGAGGAGGCGCCCTGCTGCGCGGCCTCGACCAGCTCATCTCCTCGGTCACCGGCCTACCCGTTCGCGTTGCAGAAGACCCTCTTACCTGCGTGGTGATCGGAACCGGAAGGGCTTTGGAAAATATGGCGGCCATCCGCCGCAGCGCCTGACATAAGGGAGGGCATCTCATGAATAGATTTTGGCTTCTCTTGTTTCTCCTCAGTGCAACCCCCGCGCTTTGCCTGCCGCCCGATGTGCGCCCCAACCATTGGGCCGCAGCCTATGTGCAACAAGCGCTGGAAAACCATCTGCTTTCGCTTGAGTCGGACGGGCGCTTTCACGGGGAACAGAAGGTCACACGGGTAGATGCGGCCATCGCGCTTGCGCGTTTGGCAAAAGCGCTTCAAGACAACACCTGGCACGCCGCCCCCAGCAAGCCGGTGCCGGAAAGCGTAGTGCAGACCCTAAAAGAACGCCGATGGCAGAACCGCCCTGTGACGCGCTACATCCTGGCCTCGGTGCTTTGCCGCATCGGAAACTATGTGGCCAACGGCATCACTCGCGCGCCGGCAAATGCCAAAGATACGGCGAAATCGGAGGTGCTTCCCACGAACGTGTCCATTGCCGTGCCCCCTACAAATCCGGCCTACGCCTCGCTGCGTTATCTGGTGCAGCACCGAGAGATCGGCCCCGACTCGCCTCTGCTTAAAGCAGACCGTACCCCGCTTACGGCGGCGCAGCTTAGTGTGGCCGTTGCCCAGATGGTTACCGGTCTCAACGATCAGCTCACCTCCCTCGGCCACGATACCCAAGGCAACACGCCCGATGCCAGCTTCCACAAACCCAAAGGAGGGCACTGAGGCGTGCCCGATGCCGCAATGCCGCTGCGGTGTCACTGCCGCCATCATGAGATAACCTCCTTACGCTGCGCACGCTGTGGCGTGCCGATATGTCCTCACTGCTCTGTGGTGTACCCCGCCGGCATGCTCTGCAAACAGTGCGCAAAGCCGAGTCGCGCCGCCCGTCTCCAACTGCAACCCCAAGAGTTCATCCTGGCGCTCGTTGCCGGAACAACGGTGAGCTATGTGGCTGCATGGCTTCTTCTCCTAGCCGAAGGCCTGCTGATAAGCGTCCATCTCGGCTTCTTGGCCATTTTCTTGGCTTTCTTTCACGGCATGCTGGTGGGAGAAACGGTACGCCGCGTTACCCGCTATAAGCGCGGCGATCAGGTAGAGAAGCTGGCCTGGTTGGCAGCAGCCTTAGGGCTTATCGGCATGGTGCTCTACCTATCCGGCGGCCACCTCGCGGCCTTGCTGAACCTCATGCTCTGGCTGAGGATAGCCCTTAGCATCGTTGGAGCGCACAACCGTGTTCGTGCCTACTAACCTAACTCCAAAAAGGAGAACGTTGTGAAACGCGTGGTCAGCATTAGTCTAGGCTCCTCACGACGCGATAAAAAAGTGATCGCTCGGTTTTTTGGGGAAGAGTTTTCCATCGAGCGCATCGGTACCGATGGCGATAAGCAACGTTTTCGTCGCCTTGTGCAGGAGCTAGACGGCACGGTGGATGCCTTCGGCGTGGGGGGCTGCGATATCTATCTCTATGCCGGCAATCGCCGTTACGTGTTTCGCGAGCCGCTCTCGCTGATGGCCGGCGCTAAAAAAACGCCTTTCGTGGACGGAAGCGGCCTTAAACATACCCTTGAACGAGAGACCATCGCCTGGCTCGATGAAAACAGGGTGGTGAATTTCTCCGAAAGCTCGGTGCTGCTGATGAGCGCGGTAGACCGCTTTGGAATGGCAGAGGCGCTGGCACAGCGTGCCCGCTCCATCGTGTTTGGCGATATTCTTTTTGGCCTTGGACTGCCCATTCCCATCCGCTCTTGGACAACCCTTCAACGCCTTGCACGCCTTATTCTTCCCATTGTGGTGCGCTGCCCCTTCCAGTGGTTCTACCCTACCGGCGAAAAACAGCATCAGAATACACCCAAATTCCCTCGATTTTTTCAAGAGGCCGATATCATCGCAGGCGATTATCTCTACATCAGCAAGTATATGCCGCAACAACTTGCCGGCAAAACCGTTATCACGAACACCACAACCCCCTCCGACGTAGAAGAACTAAAACAGAGAGGAGTGCATCGGTTGATCACGACCACCCCGGTGTTCGACGGGCGCTCCTTTGGCACGAACGTTATGGAGGCCGTGCTCGTAACTTTACTACAGAAACGTCCTGAAGAGCTAACTCCGCAGGACTATCTGCAGAAACTGAAGGAGCTGGATTGGAAGCCGAACGTGCAGGTGCTTAACCCACAACCAGAGGCCTGCGCCCGAGCGATGTGATTATGGAACGTTTCGCCTTTGTTATTCACCCGATTGATGCCCGCCGCGATGTGGCGCGGAAATATCCCATCGCGCGCTTCCTGCCCGTGCGCCTTATTGAATGGTTCTTAACCCGCCAAAACCCCATGGTGGTCTGCGAGGTAAAAGGCGTACGGTCGCTAACGGGAAAAGAGCTAGAGGGCTGGTTTATCGGCTGTCCCCTCACGCCACATCAAATGATCACGCTCCCATACGAACAGGTTCTGGAGAAGCTGGAACAGTGCGGCCGTATCGCCCTTGAACTAGGCGCCGGCATTATGGGGCTTGGGGCTTTCACATCGGTTGTAGGCGACGGTGGCATAAGTCTCGCCAAACGGCTTCCCAATTTGGCCATCACCACAGGGAACTCTTACACGGTGGCCACGGCCATTGAAGGCGTTAAAGAGGGCGCTCGTCTCATGGGGCACCGCATAGATAATGCTGTGGTGGCCGTTGTGGGAGCCACCGGCTCCATCGGCTCCACTTGCGCCGAGATATTGGCCCGGGAAGCTCCGGAAGTCGCCCTCGTTGGGCGCGATCTCTCCCGTCTTGAACGGCTCGCCGAACGCCTTAAGGCCCAATCGCAGGCGAAGTTGCGCGTTTTTACCGATGTGGCCACAGGCCTGCGCGATGCCGACGTCATCATTACTGTTACCAGCGCCACAGATGCCATCATCTTACCGGAACATCTCAAACGAGGCGCGGTGGTGTGCGATGTGTCGCGCCCGCGCGATGTCTCTGTACGTGTGGCCAAAGAACGACACGATGTGCTGGTGATCGAAGGGGGAATTGTGCAGGTGCCCGGTGAGATGCGCCTACCCTACCCCAACCGGCCGCATGAAGAGTTTAATTTTGGCTTTCCACCAAATACCGCCTACGCCTGTATGTCCGAAACCATGATGCTTGCGCTTGAGGGGCGCTACGAAAGCTTCACTCTTGGCAAAGAGGTGAGCGTACAGCAAGTGGACGAGATCACCAAACTTGCTGTGAAGCATGGTTTTTGCCTGGCCGGCTTTCGCGCCTTTGAAGAGGCGGTTACTCCCGAGCAGATCGCGCGCATTCAAGCGGCAGCCGGCCTGCCTCCTGCAGCCGTTTCTCTCACCACCTCCCCAATAAAAACACACCAGACTCCCTAGCCTACCCTAACTGCCATGAAATACCTTACTCAACTTTTAGGAAAGCGCGTACTCGCTCCCGATAAAACCCCCATCGGCAGAGTGAGCGACCTGGTTGCCGAACTTGGCGGCCGTTTGCCGGTGGTGCGCGGCGTTCTTATTAAACGCAAGTCCGATGAGCTGTCCATTCCTTTCGTGGAGATCACCTTTAATGAAGACCCTGCCGGGCCTCAGGGAAGCGGTCGCATTCTCGGCGACGTCTCCCTCCGACGCCCCCTAGAAGCCATCCCTCTCTATCAGCCCGACGAGTCGCAGGTGCTTTTCTTACGCCGAGATGTGCTCGATCGGCAGATTGTGGATATTCACGACCGAAGGGTGGTGCGTGTTAGCGACGTGCGATTGGCGGTTTGTGGGGCCGAGTACTGCGTGGTCGGTGTAGATGCGAGCTTTCGCGCTCTGTTGAGGCGCCTAGGCGTTATTAGCGTGCCCATCGAAGCGCTCTTTCGACTTCTCGGCCGCCCGCTGCGCTCCAACCTTATCGCGTGGGACGACGTGCAGACCCTAGAGCGAAGCGCACAAGGGGGCACGATCCGCCTAAAGGTCTCTCACGATAAGATCGCACGCCTTCATCCCGCCGACATCGCCGATATTGTCGAGCAGCTGACGCCGCAACAAGGCGCCGAGGTGATCGAGAGCCTCGATACCGAAACGGCCGCCGATGCCATCGCCGAGGCGGAGCCGGAGGTGCAGGTGCAGATTATGCAACAGCTCGACGATGAAAAGGCGACCGACATCCTTGAGGAGATGGAGCCGGATGAGGCTGCCGATGTTCTTGGCGATCTGCCCGAAGCGCGCAGCGATGAGCTTCTAGACCAGATGGAACCGGAAGAGGCTCGCGATGTTAAAGAGTTGCTCGCCTACGACGATGATACCGCCGGCGGCCTCATGACCACCGAGTATGTCGCCATACACTCCTACCTCACCTGTGAACAAACCATTCAATACCTTCGGGAACTAGCCCCCAAAGCCGAAACCATCTACTACATCTATGTTGTGGATGCGGAAAACCGCCTTGTAGGCGTTCTCTCGCTGCGCGATCTCGTCATCGCCCCGCCGGAAACGCCCGTCTCCGAGATCATGGAGCCGAACGTCATCCGCGTGCATGTGGAAGATCATGCCGATGAGGTCGCTCAGATTCTCGGGCGTTATAACCTTCTCGCCGTTCCGGTTGTGGACGAAGAGGAGCGCCTTTTAGGCATTATCACGGTAGACGACACCCTCGAACGCCTCTTACCGCCGGAGAAGCGGCCTCGCCTTCCCACCCCCGCCCTTACCGATTCCGCAGAACCCGAGCTATAAACGGCCTCTCTGAGGGATGGCGACTTGCTTCGGCGCAGCCCTTCTCCATTTTCACGCCGTTTTTCTGCGCTCCCCATACTCCTACCGTTTTTTCTCATCTCCTCGAAAGAATTCAGCCGCTTTCTCCGATAATCTCTAGTGTTCGACCCATTGCTCCTTGCTTATATGTCCCTACTTTCGTTCTTTGGAGAAGGAGCTAGGCGAGCACTCAAAAAATGCTTATTGGAGCACGCAGAAAGATGGAAATTGAGTGGGAGGAGCCGCATACGGCCATACCAGAAGCGCATTTAGGAAACGAAGCAACCCCATCGCCAAAACGTCTCGATATTTTATTGCCCGCCGACCAAACTACAGGTGCGGTAACGACACAAGCCGGTTACGTCTATCTTCATGCGATGATCGAGATGGTGATGCGCAAAAATCAGCCGCTCTCTTTGGTCTGCATCGCACCGGATGCATCTCCAACAATGGAGTTTCTAGGTGAAACCGGCAAAAACCTCATTGGGCAGGCCATTGTTCGCTGCATTCGCCAGGAGACGCGCGACTACGACCTCGTCTATACCCTAAGCCTACCAACAATTACCGACACACCTGTGTTCGCACTCGTCTGCCCGCTAATGAATGAAGAGGAGGCAACCGCTCTCGGAGAACGCTTGCGAAAGATTATGACCTCTCAGGCCGGTGCAGAAGACCGCCCTTGGCTCTCTTTTAGTGTGGGTGTGGCCTCCATCTCTCTGGATGCACCCGATGCCGATAGCCTCACCGCCAGAGCTTGTGCTGCCCTTCAGAAGGCAAGACGTTCGGGCGGAGGACGACTCTGGCGTCATTCCGATACACTACGCGCTATCATTGAGAACGAAAGCCATTCCGACGAGGACTCCCAAAGCGAATAGAGGCCGAGACCATGCGCCGCTCGAACGCTCAGCAGTATCTTATAGCGCCGGCTTTCGATGTTTCCGCCGATCAAGACATCGCCTTACGCATAGATGAGGCCCACAATCGGCTTGAGGTAAACGTTCTCCTTCTCGAGCCGAACGACCAACTGCGCGAGGCTCTGGCCGTGCAGCTCTCCGCCGAAGGCTACCAGGTGATCTGCGCGGCGACAGCACACCGAGCGTTTGAGTTGCTGGCCGGCCAATCGTTCGATCTCTTTCTAGGGAAAGAGGAAACGCCACCACGATCACACGAACTGATTCTCGAGTGCAAAAAACGGTGGCCTCATCTTCCCTTTATTTTGTTGATGGAACCGGCCTATCTGCACTTGGCCCAACAAGCGCTCCGCAGCGGGGCGGACGATCTGTTCCTCTTATCGCAATCCCTCGAGGAGCTAGGTGAGGTCGTCGAGCGCAACCTCACTCAAGAGGCGCTTGCCCGCCGCCGCACCAAGCGCTATCGGACGATGTTACAGGCCTCCGGTGAAGCCGTACTTGATGCCATGCTCACCGCTTTGGCATTGCGGGACGTCGAAACAGAAGAGCACTCTCTGCGCGTTACCGCCTATACCATCGAGATCGCAGAAAGAATGGCCGTCCCGAAAGCGGAGATGTACCACATCGAGCGTGGAGCTTTGCTGCACGACATCGGAAAGATCGGCATTCCAGATCAGATTCTGCTGAAGCCGACGAAGCTGACCTCCGAGGAGCGTCTGAGAATGCAGACGCACTCCATCATTGGCTACAACATGTGTGCGCGTATCGAAAGTCTGCGCGGTGCCGCCCGCATCGTTCTCCATCACCACGAAGCTTGGGATGGCAGCGGCTACCCTCACGGACTACGCGGTGAGGCGATTCCTCTCGGCTCCCGAATTTTTGCCATTGCCGATGCACTCGATGCCATGACGAGCAATCGGCCCTATCGTAGTGCCTGTTCCCTCCCCAGCGCTCTTGAGGAGATAGAGCGATGCAGCGGCTCCCAATTCGATCCCGTCATCGTGAAGATCGCGCTCTCCGTGCCTCTAGCACGATGGGAGCAGTTGCGACATATTGCTAGCACTTAAAATCCATTCTCGTTTCCCTCTCCGTGCTCTACCGCCAGAACGCGACTTAGCTCGTCCGGCGTGGTAATGCCCTCGACAACCCGCCGTAAGCCGGCCTCCCGCATGGTGATCATGCCTTCGAGTTTTGCCTGCCGTTGCAGGTCGCTACCGGGCCTCTGCTGAAGAGCCATTTGGCGCAACGTCTCACTCATGGGCATTAGCTCGAACAGGGCCGTGCGTCCTCTCATGCCGCGCCCTCCACAACGTGGGCAACCTGCACCCCGCGCCAGCACCGGTCGAAAGCCGCTGGGCAAACGAATTCCCAAAGAATCCAGTAGGCCGGGCGGAGGGGGAAACAGCTCTCGACAATGCGGGCAAACCGTGCGCACGAGCCTTTGCCCAATCACGCCAATGAGCGCCGAACTGATCAGAAACGGCTCGATGCCCATGTTCTGAAGCCGAACAATGGCTCCGGGTGCGTCGTTCGTATGCAAGGTTGAAAGCACAAGATGGCCGGTGAGAGCGGCCTGAATGGCCGTCTCCGCTGTCTCTTTATCCCGTATCTCGCCCACCATAATCACATCGGGGTCTTGGCGCATCAAAGCGCGCAGCCCACTGGCAAAGGTAATACCGATTTGAGGCATCACTTGCATCTGGTTGACGCCGTTAAGATGGTACTCCACCGGGTCTTCGATGGTGCTGATGTTGCGCTCCGTTTGGTTAATGCGATTGAGAATCGAGTAGAGTGTCGTGGTCTTTCCTGAACCGGTGGGGCCGGTGACCAGAAGAATGCCGTAGGCCTGGCGCGTCATCTTATCGAAAATGGCTCGCTGTTCCGGCAAAAGCCCCAGTTTGTCGGGGCTGGTGAGGATACCGGTCTTTTTTAGCAGGCGCATCACCACCTTCTCGCCGTAGATAACAGGAATGGTGCTGATGCGTAGGTCATACACTTCGCCGTTCTCTCCGTGCATCACGAATCTACCATCTTGTGGGCGCCGCCTCTCCGCGATGTTCATATGGGCTAAGATTTTAATGCGCGAGATCACGGCCGCGTAGTGCCCTCGTGGCAAGGTCATCTGGTCATAAAGCAATCCGTCCTGACGAAACCGCACCCGTACCGTGGTCTCCTGCGGCTCGATATGGATATCGCTTACCCCTCCCGCAATGGCATCTTGAATAAGCCCGTTCACCAAGCGCACAATGGGGGCATCCTCAGCCATTCCGAGCAGTTCGTCTGTGCTCAACTCCGCCTCGGGCGTCTGGCCATCCATCTCTTGCAGTACCGAGGCCGCCCTTGGGCGTTGCCGATAGACGCGCTCTATAGCCTCCAGGAGGTCCGATTCGAGTGCCAAGTAGGGGATGATGCGTTGATTAAAGCGTCGCCGCAACTCGTCGAGAGCGCTAACATCGAGAGGGTCGGCCAGTGCCACACAGATGCCCTCCTGCTTTTTCTGAAAAGGGAGCGCTTTCATGCGTCTGGCCACGGCATCCGAAAGGGCATGGGCAACGCCCAGGTCTACATAGGTCTCACTGAGGTGAATGAACGGAAAGCCCGTTATCGCTTTTAAACACGGGCCGAGATCGTTTGGCGAGATGAACCCAAGCGAAACAAGGGTTTCACCGAGAAACTTGCCGGTCTCTTGCTGCACCTGCAGGGCTTTTTGAAGCTGTTGGGTATTGATGAGGCCGGTTTCAACCAAAAGCTCTCCCAAACGCGCGCATCGCACCTCGATCGCGAGGTTTGCCATAGAGGTCTCTCCTACAATACAATTCAACAATCTGCGGTTCTGGAAGAGTTATTCCCCAAAAGCAGCGGAAATTACCATGCAAGAAATACGGGTTCGACTCGTTTCGAGTCGAACCCTTAATCATACAAAGCGAAAAATCCAGATGGTAAGGAGGAAAGTGCCGAGAACAGGGATCGAACCTGTGACACGCGGATTTTCAGTCCGCTGCTCTACCAACTGAGCTATCTCGGCTTACCTCTACCAAGTTTGTATTATAACGTTTCGAGCGTCCGCTTGTCAAGCTTACACTCCGTAGAGCCTGGTGACGCTTCACCTGGTCTGCTTGTAGGGTCGGCACAAAGCCTACCTCCTACAGATACCTCTCTATTGCGGCGGGCTAAAGCCCTGCATTGTCAACTTGTAACGTAAGCACCCGCCAAACCGTAATTTGAATGGTTGTGCTACAAGAGGGTTTTACGGTAAACTATCGTTGTGGCACGCATTTTCGCTTGCCTCTGTCTGCAAGCGAAAGAAGATTCTAAATCCTTAATCCATCATGTTGGTTTTTGCCCTATGGGCAAAACCGGCAAAGGAGGTCAAGAGTTCGTTATGAAGAAGACAGCCTTGTTCTCAACCCTGCTCGCTGCCCTTAGCGTCTCCGTGGCAGTTGCAGCCCCGCCGGCCAAAAAGGCTCCGGCGAAAAAGCCCACTCCCAAAAAGCCGGCCATTGTGGATGTGTGGACTTGCCCCATCACGGGCGATAAGGTAGACCCGAAGATGCAGGCCGGCAAGCCGGTGGTTGTGGGCCACTATCGGGTTCACTTCTGCTGTGGCGGCTGCCCTGGTGCATTTGCAAAGCTCAGCCCGAAGGAGCAGCTTGCCAAGGCGGAGGCCGCCTACAAGAAAGACCACGAATCGAAAACAAAGAAGAGCTAGCACCAATCGCTCGCATCTCGTAACGAAGGGCGGAAGCGTTTTGCCTCCGCTCTTTTTCATAAGTCCGCTTTATGCCGCGCTATATTCTCTTCTTTACGAAAGAAGAGCCTGTTCGCTGGCTAGGCCATCTCGACATCCTGCGCACGTTCGAGAGGGCTATTCGGCGTTCCGGCCTGCCCATTGCGTTCTCCGGTGGTTTTAACCCGCGGGAACGGCTCTCTTTTGCCTCGGCCTTAGGCGTGGGCGTTACCGGCGCCGAGGAGCGGGTAGCCTTGGAGCTAACCGAGCTTATTCCGCCGCAAGAGGTGCAAGAGCGGCTTAATGCCGTTCTTCCGCCCGGCATTCGGATTATTCGATGCTTTCCCGTTTCGGAAGAGCAACAGGAGCGCAACCTTTTTGGCGAGCTAGACCGTGCCGATTATGAGGTGGTGTGCAGTGTCTCTGAGCCGATAACGGCCGAAGCGGTAGAGCGAGCGATTGACCATCTTCTCTCCCAACCCCAGGTAACGATCGCACGCGAGCGCGAGGGAAAGACGCGCGCCGTGGATATAAGGCCCTACGTTCATGCTCTTCAGCTTAAGCCGGAGAGTTTTCAGAACCACCAGTTTGTTCTTATCATGCGTCTGGGCATGGGGGAGACGGGCAACGTGCGCCCCAACGAGGTGGTCGAGGCGCTCGGTCAGCAGGTACCCGGCATTAAAGCTCGTCGTATCCACCGCCTTCGTCTGCTTGCTCCAGATTCTTAGATGCTTTACATACACTCTGCTTCGCTACACCTTCCTCTTTCAAAAGCCGAACTTTAAGAAGGCAAAAAAAGTGTTGACGCAAATAAGACACTATGTTATAATAGGTTTGTAGCTTCTACGGTAGAAGCTACCTATTCTGTAAAACAAAGGAGATACATCCTCATGAACGCCTATTGCCTAAACGGTAAGAAGTCACAGTTGCAGGGTGTCATGCTGCCCCCCCGTAGTCCCCTCCTTGTTTAAGGGTGTGATCGCAGCTTTGTTCATCCTGGTTTACCTCACCGTCTCCCCTCATGCGCTAGCCCAATATCCACCTCCTGGCCCGTACCCGCCTGGGTCGCCTTTTGGAGCGTGGGTTGGCCCCTACTATCTCCCCGTAGGTGAGATCGACTCATCTATCATTCCGGCAAGCAATCCCACCCCTGTGACGGATAAAGCCCCTTGGCCACCGCCTTATTCCTTCCCCTATAGAATAGACCCTCTTGGCATGGGCTATATCTTCTCGGCTTCCGGAAGCTACTTCTTTAGCACGGGCAGCACAGGGCCTAATCTCAACGCCCAATATTCGGCTAAAGGAATCCTCTACGGAATGTTTATTTGGGAAGACCCTATGACGGGGCTTCCACTTCCGAACGCCCCTAAAGACCTATGGGTTTTAGAGGATTGTCACGCGGATTATAGCGCAGGGCCAAATGGCCAAGGCGATGTGAACGACGGATGGGGCGACGATTTGGTGACAAACGATAACGATACCGCCGTCAGCGGCTACCGGCAGGGAGAACATCTGGTGCATCTGGACGGTTCTTCGGGCATAGCCAAGTTCGAAATCCCGCTTTCGGGGCAGATTCAAGCCTCCTGGTCTCCCAACGTAACCCCTGTGGGGTGTGGTGGGTTCTTGAACTTCTACGTAAGGGTTCAGCCGGACACACGCGGGGTGTATGTAAGCACCAGCTTAGGGGCCACCTATCATCGTGAGCTTATTAACAACGTGCCGACTCGGGTGCTCGATCGGCCCGAAAACGATGGCGACCCCTGCCCCAACAGCTTCAAGCTGGTTCAAAACACCGTGAAGCCGGACTGGACACCGTTTCCTGCCAGCCTCACAAAGGAAAACTCTGTTTGGATCAGTTACACGGCGTCGCCTGTGGGCGGCTGGGGTGCCAATAGCACGTATGAATGGATGGAAACTATGTTTAACGATAATCAGGATGGTTTATTCAATGTAAGTCCGGATCACTTGCAAACCATCTGGGACTTTCCACCTGGACAGCCTATACTTTTCCGTGAGTATGCCATCGGGCAAAATGGCATTGAATATTTCGAGCACGACGTTCAAAGCAACTCGATGAGCACGGTAACAACTCATGCATTTGTGCGCCTTACGGATTCGACGCCGGATTCCAACGGCGAACAGGCCAGCGCTACCGGCAACGTCTACGTGAATTTCCACTTCAAATACGGAGATCGAAGCGAATGGATACGAGACCCCAAAAAGACGGTATGCCATCCGATCACTCAGGACATCATACTTGGGAAACCACTTGAAGAGCAGCCTGATGATATTCAACATGATTGGAAGTGTGCTGGTCAATATGACAACCGGCAGTCCAAACAGACACAGCATCAGAGTTTCACCTTCTCTTCAGAATTAAAAGTCACAAACGGCGGCTCGATCAACTTTCAGTTAGGTCCGCTTGAGCAACTGGCATTACAAACTGCCATCAATCTCAATTTCAGCCAGGAGGAGGACATCACCCAAGGAGCGACGATAGATGTCAACATCGATCCCCAAGTCTATGTCCAGATATGGGTCGGTCCGATTTGGCATGAGGAGGGTGGCACCTGCCCCATCTACGATGCGCATGGATATGCCGGAGAGGCAACCTGGTACGCCCAAATAGTGGATATGGTAGGAGAGATTAAGTCGCTCGTTGCTCCCACCCCGGCTATCCATATTCAGCCTATTACTGAACCATAATTCTTGTTTCTACCACCTCGGCAGGCCTTAGGCCTGCCGAGGCCTCCACGATTTTAAGGAGATAAACCATGAAAGCAAGAGGAAACCTAAGCCAGATAAAGTGGGGGCTGTTTATCGTGCTAGCTCTGCTCCTCGCCCTGGGGCTGTTGGGCGGCCAAGCGCCCACACTCCACCAAACCGACACACCAAACAGCACAGCGGAACTCCTCAAACACTACAAGCCCGATTGGACAGGCACTATTATACTGCCCAACGGCAATAAAATCGGCCTGCCAGGCAAATTTTTTGGTGGGATATTTGATGATGTGGCCTGTCTTGGTTGCGTGCGTCTCTATCCCATGATGCAGGATAGGGCTTTGCGCAAAGCCTTCAAAATCCTCGAAGAGAAACACGCCTTCGATGCTGCCGCAAAAATCTTTCAAAGCTACCTCCAAACCCATCCCAACTCGATCTATGCCTGGATAGGCCTCATGCAGTGCAGCCCCAAATACTGGGATGCCGAACTAAAGAAGCTGGAAACCACCGATTTCGACCCGAAAAAAGACCCAACCTCCGCCTTCAAACTCGGAATGCTGCTGTGGTACAAATACATTATGCGGCCAGAACCACAGAATGTCAGTTACGAGCAGTACGAGGCTGCTCGAAGAGCGTGGATAGCAGACCCGGTTAAAAAACGCATAGAGTGGTTGCTGAAAGAGGCATGGGTCTACTCGCATAATCCTTTTTATGGCATTGCCTACGTTGATGATAGCCCTCACTCTGGCATTCCCCGCATAAGCGATCAGGAACTGATTAAGGCGATGTTAGAGGAGACGGCAGGGCCGAAAGCGATGGCGATCTATCACCAGGCCGAAGCCAACCATTGGAACGGGCCTGTACCGGACTTGAAACTGATAGACCCTCAGAAATTGGGGTTGTTGCGTGGAGTAATAGCAACTCTCTACATAGACAGAATGTCTTATGGAGAGACATTCTTTCCAGAGGCCAATGGGAAAATGCGTGTTGTCTACGACCACTATCCCTCCCCGGAGGCCAAACGGCAAGGAGCCTATCTGAAACGGTGGCGTAATCTTATTGACCAGACGCTTAAGGCAGAGTATGAGGACGTTCCTACCCCAGAGGCCAAAAACTAGAAACGGTTCACACTAAGACATCTCAATGTTTTCTCACTGTCTCTCTCACGATTTCGGCGGTTTGCGAGGAATAGCCTGCAATCCATGAGGTTTTTTCGTCTTGAGCAGGTAAACTTTAAATAGCAGCACCGCATGATGAGAGGAGACAGGAGCGATGGCTTCCGGAAGCTGTGGCCCAGCAGAGAACACAGAGGATGCAGTGGGCTTGCCGACCCCAGAAAGCGCCCACCACAGCCCTGAAGAAGAGCAACTCATCGCCAAAGCGCGCCAAATTGCCGAAGAGGTTCTGTTGCCCAACGCGGAGATAAGCGACCAGGCCGACGGCCCTAACCGAGAGAATTTTCGTGCTCTAGCCGAAGCCGGCCTCTTGGGGATTGCGTTGCCCAAAGAGTATGGTGGCTCCAACGTCTCGGGTGAGACGCAGCGGGCCATCACCGAGATACTCGCCTCCGCCTGCGGCGTTACCACCTTTGTGCAGGCGCAACATCACGGCCCTTCACGCATGATCGCCAACGGGCCAAACCCCGCCCTCAAAGAGCGCCTCGTGCCGGAGCTTGCCGCGGGACGAATGCTGTGCGGTGTCTCCTTTGCCCACTTGCGTCGCCCCGGGCCTCCTGTGTTGCGCGCGGAACCCGTGCCCGGTGGCTATCGCCTTTATGGCACCGCCCCATGGGTTACCGGATGGGGCCTCATGAACCAGGTCGTTTTCGGCGCCACTCTGCCGGACGAGCGTTTTGTCTACGTTTGGGTGCCGGCGAACCGAGAGGAGTTCCCGGAACTGTTCGAGGGGCTTACGCCGCCCGATGGGGACTGGGGCCGCTATCAAGCTTCTCCGCCGTTGCGCCTCTGCGCCATGAACGCCTCGGCAACGGTTACCCTCACCCTTGAAGGCCTCTTCGTGCCAGAAGCCCATCGCCTGCAATTCTCCGATAGAGAGACCCTGCGCTGCAACGACCGCAAAGGCGTTTTGGGGGGCACGGCCCTCCCCATGGGCTGCGCCGCCGGAGCCGTGCGCCTGCTCTGCAGCCTGGCGGAAAAACGCCCCCTACCGGCCATTCGCCAATCTGCAGACCATTTCACCCAAGAGCTTGCCCGCACCCGCCGTGCCATTGCAGAGTGGAACGCACGCAACAACGAGCCGGATTTCTTTGAAAAAGCGGTTCGCCTGCGCGCCCATGCCATCCGCTTGGCCGTTCGCGCCGCCCATGCCGCCGTGGCGGCCAGCAGCGGAGCGGCCAACCTGCTTTCTAACCCAGCTCAGCGCCTCTTCCGCGAGGCGATGTTCTATACGGTACAAGCACAAACACAAGAGGTGATGGCCGCCACCCTGCAGCTCCTGGAAGAGGAGACTTTGGAGGAGCTGCTGCCGCCTGCGGAAACATCCTCCTAGGCGTTTAAAGAGGAGGTAGACGAAACGCACACCGGTTTGTGAAGGAAGAAGGATGCCTGTTCTGTCCGTCGCACACGATGTCATCTGCCCTTGGTGTTGGGTAGGTCGCCATCAGGCAAAACGTTTGAAACAAGAGTTTCCGACCATCGAATTCAATTGGCTTGGGTTCGAGCTTTTACCGGAGGGGCTAACCTACACACCCCCTCCCCCCGATCCGGATGCCGATAAAAAGCCGCCGGTGCCCACACGCCTGGAACTGCTCTTGGCGGCCGAAGGGCTTACCCTGCCGAAAAAGCGAGGGCCTCTCTCTAACTCTCGCCTCGCGTTGGAAGGTGCCGAGTTTGCTAAGGAACAAGGGCTTATCGAGCCTTATCTCGATGCCCTATATCATGCCTATTGGGAAGAAGACAGGGATATAGCCGATAGAAGCATCCTTCGCGAGATCGCAAGGAGAGCCGATCTCGATGGGGTGGCTTTTGAGCGATGCCTTAACGAGCGCCGCTACAGAGATAGAATCGTCGAGTTCGACGCCCCTGCCCATCGTGTAGGCATTTGGAACGTACCGACTTGGATGTTCCCAGAAAAATGGGTTGCCGAACAACCCTACACCGTGCTGCGCGGGCTGGCGGCGCGTTTTGTGGCCGGGACTACTCCTTCTCGATAGCGGCCGTACTCGGATTCTCATGTACGGCAAAGACCGCAATAAGAAAAGCCGTCAGCAGCATCACCGCACACCCTAAGAACGGCCACCCATGGTTGGGAACAACCAAAAAACCTAGGCGGAAGCCGGGCTGCTTATAGAGAAAACTGCCCACACCAATCCCCACAATGGTGCCAAGCGCCTGTGCTGTTCCCACCGCGCCAATGGCCGCCCCTCGTTGGCTTGCATCGCTTAAAGAGCTTACCAGTGCCATCCAAGCGGGAAAGGCCAGCACAAAGCCAAGCCCAAGCAGCGTTCCGTAGATCGGCAAGGTAGCGCGCTGCAAAAACAGCACCATAAGCCAGAAGGAGACCGCACACGTCCCGATGCCGATCTTGATCGCCAACGGTTTCCCCAATCGGTCGCCCAAGGCCCCCATCGGCGCCGAGAGAACGGCAATAAGGAGCGCCGGAATAAGCAACATGCGCCCGAAATCCGTCTCTGTAAGATGTAAAGCCGCCATTAAGAAGAGCTTTACGTAGGCCATGATCAGCCCGATGCCGAGAAAAGTGATGAAGGTCATGAGGAGTATCATGGGCATTCGGCGCATCATGGCACGGAAGGCCTTAAAATCAAACTCGTTTGTGGCCTTGGCGTGGCCGGCGCCGGGGTGATCGTTTGGTAGCACGAGCACGGCGATCAGCGAGGTTAAGAGAAACAGCACCGAGGCCAAATAGAAGGAGAAGCGCACGGGCGATGCCCCATGAAGATGGAGGCGGTACCGGGCAAAGTCGTCTATCGCCCCTCCGAGAAACGGCCCTACCGCAACCCCGATGAGATAGGCAATATTAAAATAGCTCATCGCGGCCGTGCGCCTGTTTTCGGGAACGTGGTCACCGATAAGGCTAAACGCCGACGGCCAAAGCGCCGCCGCCCCAATGCCGTCGAAAATGCGTAGAAGGATGAGGGCAAAGGGATGCTGCACGTGGGGCGTCAGCACGGCTGTGGCCGTAGAGAGGAGAGGGCCGGCGATCATCATGACCTTGCGCCCGAATCGATCACCTAAAATGCCGAACGGCGACTTTAAAAGGCCCTCCGTCACCAGGAAAGAGAGCATGGCGATGCCCACGAGATGATCGCCAAGGCGGAGGTCATGAATATAGACCGGCATGGCCGAAACGTTCACGGTGGTGTAGCCCAGCTCGCCGAACACGGCCACGCAGACGATCGCCAAAAGCAACCCCCTCACGCTCACCGTCGGAGCGGAGGTCGAACACAAAGCCGTCTCCTGAGAAGTCTCTATTCCCTTCTCAGAACGTTCGGATGGGGTTTCTGAGGGCGCTTCCAAAGGAAACTCTCCTTTGCCTGACGGAATAACCGGCCGACGGTATCGGCGTAGCCGATACGCTTTTCAAGACGAAGTAGTGCATAGATTTGGTTTCGTTATCTTACGAAGAACCCACCTGTACGCTCGAGGCGCACAGGTGGGTTGAGGAGAGCATTAGGCGATGGCGACTTCTTTGCCCGATTCTGCGGAGCGATAGAGGGCTTCGGTAATCTGCGCTACGATCAAGGCCTGTTCCCCGGTTACCAGCGGCTCCTTGCCGTCGCGTACACACTCCACAAACGACTTGATCTCGGCGTTGTAGGTGTTGAACTGCTGGCCGCCACCGGGCACCCGTGGCTCGAAGTGATAGAGCGCTTTATGCTTCTCCTGCACAATGGTGGGCGGGCTTGTTTCCAGACCGCCGTCCGTGCCTAACAGCGTTATGTTTTGGGTGTCCTGCTTCCAGTTGGCGGCGAAGCTCGCCTCAATCGTCATGGTGAGGCCGTTCTCGAAGCGCACAAAGCCAACGGCCAAATCCTCCACGGTGAAGTTCTTGTAATCCCATTGGCCCATAAACCCAACGAGGTCGCGATTGCCCAGTTTCTGATAGGTCATACCGGTAGCGCTGATGGGTTTAGGATGCCCCATAAACCAGAGCGCGAGGTCAATTACGTGTACCCCGATATCTATGAGAGGGCCCCCGCCCTGTTTTTCCTTATCGGTAAAGACACCCCAACCGGGAATGCCGCGCACGCGCAAGGCCTGCACGCGCGCGTAGTAGATGTCGCCTAGGTCGCCGGCATCTATGAAACGCTTCAGGGCCTGATGGGTAGGCGAAAAGCGCGAGTTGAAGCCCACTTGTAAGATTTTGCCCTGTTTGCGCGCCGTCTCCACCATCTCCTTTGCCTCTTGGGTATTGATGGCGATAGGCTTCTCGCAGAGCACATGTTTGCCGGCCTTCAAGGCATCCACAGTAGGCCCGTAGTGTGCCGCGTTGTGCGTGCAGACAGAAACCGCATCGATCTCATCGAGCTCTAGCAGCTTGCGGTAATCATCGAAAAGATGCTTTACTTGCGGATAGCGTTGTGCGGTGCGTTGAAGGGCTTCTGGATTAATATCGCAGAGAGCCACAATTTCACACTCATCGGGGATGTTTGCATAGCCGGGAAGATGCGCCCCATTGGCAATACCTCCCGTACCGATCACACCCACTCGAACTTTTTTAGCCACGTTCTCCTATAGTCCTTTCCTGGTTGTTTTTTATTTTTTGGAAACTCTCGTTCCCCCTGCGGAACGCCGATTTTAGCCGGTTTTGAGAGGCTGCTGCGTCCTCTGAGAACGCCACACCAGCTTCACAAAACGCGGGAGCAGCAGCACTTTGCCCAGTTTGCGCGGGTTGTTTAACAACCGCCAAAGCCACTCCAAATGAAGCCGACGCATCCATTGAGGAGCACGCCTTACCTTGCCGGAGAGCACGTCGAAGGTTCCCCCTACCCCAATTGCCACCGGCACCCCAAGCGCACGTTGATAGGTGGCTATCCACTTCTCCTGTTTCGGAATCCCTAAGGCCACACACAGAATATCGGGTTGGCAGCGGCGTATCTCATCTAGGATGGCCTCGTTCTCCGTCGGGCCGAAGAACCCATGATAAGCCCCCACAATTTGAACGCCCGGATAGCGCCGGCGCATGCGCTCGGCGGCAGCAGCAGCGATGCCTGGCGCCGCCCCGAGAAAGTAGAGGCGATAGCCTTTCTGCGCAGAAAGCGCACAAAAACGTTCCACAAGCTCAACGCCCGATACGCGTTCCGCCAAAGGCGTTCCCTGCCGCCTCGCCGCCCAAAGCACCCCCGCGCTATCCGGCGTTATAAGATCGGCAGCGAGTAAAATAGAGCGTAACTCCCTATCCTCCTGCGCCATCACCAACATGGATGCGTCCGCCGTGATAATGTGTCGAGGCTTGCGCTCCCGAACGAATCGATCCACGATATCAAGAGCCTCCTGCATGTTCACGCGATGAACAGGAAGCCCCAAGATGGTGATGGCGGGAACCGTTTTGGCGTCCGCCTGAGTTTGAAGGTCGGTCATTCTATAAACTGTCCTCTAGGGCCTACCCCAAAGCCGGCATTTCTGGTGTACAATATCGTGCGTGAAGAGTCCTACGGTGTAAAATCCGCTTAGAAGTATACCCTTGAGATTTCAAAATGCGAATTAGCGTGCGCCGATTAGCGCGTGAATGGGCTTTGAAAGTGCTCTATCAATACGATGTGGGCGATGGTGATCTCCATGAGGTGCTCATGACCGCGATGGATCACCTTCGTCAGGATTTTGTACATCTCGGCTCACGCACCAGCAGCGGCTCTCCTTTCGAGGAGGCCTGTCTCGATGTTCTCACACAACCTCTTCTGCCCCGACTGCCTCACTTTCATCTGGCTTTGGCACGCCTCTATGCTTTCGTGGCAGCCGCCCTACTCGGAGAGGCCCCGTGGTGGCAAGAACAGCTTCTGGAAAGGTCTTTGCGCAATAAACTGCCCTCCGGTGTCTTACAACCCCCTTATCTACTCTCCGCCCTCCCCAAAAGGGCCTTCTTACCACCACCCGGCCATCCGCTCGAAGCCGATTATGAGGCTCTAACCTCCCAAGAGAAGGCCGATCTGGAGCAGTTTCTTCAGGAGATGAGAGAAAATTTGCCTCGTCACCTCGAAAGCCTCATGCGCGGCATCGCACGTCAGGAGGCGAAACGCATTTTGGATTCCCTCCCCGCCTCCGCGCCGACGGAAGAGACCCGAAACCTCTTGCTAACACAACGCGAGGAGTTCAATCGGCAGCAGATAGCGCGTTGGCGCCGAATCGCGGATACGGTGAGGCACTATCTTGAACTGTGGCTTCGTACCGCTCCCTTTGCTACCCAGTTGGTACTGGATGTGTCTCAAAACCGTAATCAGCTCGACGCAGCCATTGGAGAGACGGCCGTGGGTTGGAGGTTGGAACGCCTCGTATCGGTAGACCGCAACATCCTCCGTCTCGGCGCTTGTGAACTGCTGATCCGACGCGAGCTTCCGGCTGCCGTCATCATTAACGAGGCTGTGGAGCTGGCCAAAAAGTATAGCACCGCCGATTCGGGCCGATTCGTGAACGGTGTGCTGAGCGCGATGGCCGAAAAGCTTGCCACCGCTCCAACGCCCTCACCGCATCTCATGGAACAAGAAGAGACCCTCATCGAAATGGATATGGATGGAAAGGACGAGAGTTGAGCGAACAGACGGAACGTAAAGCCACTTTACTCGATGGCACCGCCACAGCGCGAACGATCCGCGCCGAGATCGCCGAGGCGGTACGTGCGTTCAAACAGGAACGGGGCATCGTGCCGCATCTCGCTGCTGTGCTCATTGGCGATAACCCCGCTTCAGAGACCTATGTGGCCATGAAGCAGAAAGCCTGTGGATGGGTAGGTATGGAATCGTCGGTGCATCGCTTGCCCGCCGACACCACTCAGGAAGAGGCCGAGGCGCTTGTGGAACGTCTCAATGCCGACCCCCACGTCCACGGCATCCTGGTGCAACACCCACTTCCGAAACATCTGCACGAGACCGCCGTGCTCGATAAGGTTTCGGTGGAGAAGGATATTGATGGCATTAGCCGCATGAGCCTGGGCGCCCTCGTCAACGGGGAACCGGCCTTCCCCGCCTGCACGCCCGCCGGCATTATTGAGCTGCTCGATCGGTACCATATCCCCATCGAAGGCAAACATGCTGTGGTTGTGGGGCGAAGCATCATCTTGGGAAAGCCCATGGCGCTTCTTCTCCTAAACCGCAACGCAACGGTTACCATCTGTCACTCACGTACCCCAAATTTGGCCGAGCAGACTCGCCAGGCCGACATCCTCGTTGCCGCTGTGGGACGCCCAGAGATGATAACCGGCGACATGATCCGTCCCGGCGCGGTGGTCATAGATGCCGGTTACAATCGTGTAGAGGGCCGTAGTGGGGACGTGGGCGATGTGCATTTTGAATCGGCGGCGCAGGTTGCCTCCTATATTACCCCTGTCCCAGGCGGAGTTGGCCCCATGACCATCGCCATGTTGCTGCGCAACACGCTCCTTGCCGCCATGGGGAACTATCCGACCACCAGATAGCTGGCCTTTAACACGCCTGGCCGCCCCAGCGTTGAAGCCTGGAGTTTCTAACCTATTCGTAACACTAGAGGAACTCCGAAACTAAATGTCGAAAGAGGAGTCTTGTAGTTGTCAAAAAACCTAATCTGCGAGGAAACGAATGGCAAAAAAAGTGAATTCGAGTAAAGGCCCTCTCTGCCCTGAAGACTTAGAACGGATGCGCCGTGACTTCCAAGCCAACCCCATCTTTCGTGTGGCTATGAACGCGGTTTGCAAAACCCCTATCAATCAGGTTGCCCTTAATCGTCATGTGGTTACCCGCACCAACCACACTTTTTCGCACATGGTGAAAACAGGTGCCGCCACGAGCCAAGAGAGAAGCGGACGCTGCTGGCTCTTTGCCGCACTGAACACCCTGCGCATGGCCGCAGCGGAACAGATGAACCTGGAGGATTTCGAGTTTTCTCAAAACTACCTCATGTTCTGGGATAAGCTGGAAAAGGCCAACTATTTCTTAGAAAATATCCTCAAAACGCTTGATGAACCTACCGATGGGCGCCTGATCAACTGGCTACTGCAATCCCCCATTCAAGATGGCGGACAGTGGGATATGTTTGTTAACCTCGTGCACAAGTATGGGCTTATCCCCAAAAGCATCATGCCCGAAACGGAAAGCAGCAGCAACACACCCAGCATGAACTACTACATTACTGCCAAGCTGCGCGAAGATGCGGCCGAGCTACGCAAAGCCCATAGCAAGGGCGTTAAGGAGGCCAAACTGCGTGAACGCAAAGCCGAAATGGTGAACGAAGTCTACCGCATGTTGTGCATCCATCTCGGCGAACCTCCTCAGGAGTTTCTTTGGCAGTGGCGCGACAAAGATAAGGTCTTTCACCGCGATGGGGTCATTACACCACATGAGTTCATGCAACGCCATGTGCCCGTAGACCTCGATGAGCGTGTCTGTCTCATCCATTGCCCCATTTTAGATTATAACAAGCTCTACACCATTGAGTATCTGGGCAATGTTGTAGAAGGGCACATTGTGCGCTATCTCAATGTAGAGCTTCCTGTAATTAAAAAAGCCACCGTCTCCATGATCAAAGACGGCAAACCGGTTTGGTTTGGATGCGATGTAGGCAAACACTTCGACCGCGATCTGGGGCTTATGGACTTAGAGCTGCACGATCCGGAAAGCCTTTACGGTGTCTCTTTTGGGATGGATAAGGCCACTCGGCTGAACTACGGCCATAGCCAGATGACCCATGCCATGGTGTTTACCGGCGTAGACCTCGACGAGAAGGAGCGCCCGCGCAAGTGGCGTGTGGAGAACAGTTGGGGCGATAAAGGTGGCGACAAGGGCTTCATGGTGATGACCGACCCTTGGTTCGATGAATATACCTACGAGGTGGTGGTAGAGAAGTCGTACGTCGAGCCGAAAATCCTCAAGGCGCTCGATACGAAGCCTATTCCTCTGCCCCCCTGGCACCCGATGGGCTCGCTGGCCTGTGCCTAAAACCCATCCTCTTAACATTACGGGCAGCCGAATGGCTGCCCGTAACTTTTTTTTACTTCGCTAAGGTCTCTTAGAAGAGCGTAGCCGTCCACGTGCCGGAGCCGTTGAACACGTTGCCCGACACCAAACCGCTGCAGCTCCAACTGCCTTGCAACGACGGTTGCCCTATGGCAGCGCTGGCCGAGATCGTTGCCGAGGCGCTAGCGCCGCTCGCTAAAGGAAATACAGGCGTGAGAGAGAGCGTGTTGTTCGAGCCAAGGCTTCCGAAGGCAAGCACCACCTTTTGATTATGAGGCAGCGTGGTATCGGTGTTGTCGTGGGCATACAAAAGGAGTTCCTTGTTCGGAAAGAGGAAAAGGAACCACGAGCCAGAAGGGCCCGACGAACTGCCGGCAGCCTGAGCGCTAAATGTACCTACATAGGCGGCGCCAGGTGTGCCTGTCAGGGTGTTTGTGTTGTCTTGAGAGCCGCTTTGGCTACCGCCCGAGCTTCCGGAACCGCCGGAACCGGTAGGCGGCGGAGGCGGCGTGCTGCCACCGCTCGAATCGCTTTGCGCCGAGGCGTGGGTCGCCTCCCAATGGCCATCTAGCTGCCCGTTCGCAGAAGCCCAATGCCCGTGCATCTCTTCACCGTCCACAACGCCGGTCACGGTGTACGAGGCATCCGTTGTGGTGGCTGTGAAGGAGCCGTCCGATTGTAGCGTGGCAGAAAAGCTATCGGCATCGGAGACAGACCCTCCGCTGGAGGCCAGCACAAGGACGCCCTGCACGGTGGAATGGGTGCTATCTACCACGAGGTCTACGAGAGCATGAACCGCCTTCCCCTCGTTCTCCTCATCCGAGGCCGCCTGCGAAGGGGGTTGCCCAACATAGGCGCCGCCGATAACCGCTTGCGCCTCCTCTTGTTCCACCTGCTCGGCCACATTTTCCTGGTCGGTAAGCTGTTTGGTGAGGTCAATATTCGGTCCATGCCCCGCCTGTTCTTGGGCCAGCACCTGCTGCACAAACTGGCTTACCAACGTCCCTAGATTGGCCGTATTCGAGGCCAGATTCGCCTTGAGCTGTTGCAGCAAGTAGCCCACCGCCAACGTGGTGTTTTCGTCGGCATCGGCCACCACAGGTCCACTCGAAGAGGAGGTGCTGGTGGAGGCATAGGTAGCCACCGTTATGGTCGTCGGAGTGCCCGTACTGGTAACGGTTTTGCTGGCCTGCACCACGAAATTATGCCCTGGAGGCAGGTTCTGGAACTGGTAGTTCCCGTTGGCATCGGTTGTTGTGGTAGCAACCGGAGAGCCGGCAATCGCGTTGGCGCCTCCTTGGGTAATATCGTAGAGGCTTACACTGGCGCCGGGCAGAGGTACATTGGTGGATGTTGCGCGGAAGCTAACCCCACGCGTTGGGGTTCCGGAGGGCACAGTCACGGTTCCTGTGAGGCTGGTGGTACTTCGTGTTCCCACAGAGCCTCCGCCGCCGCCACACCCTGTTAAGGCCACGCCGAAACCGGCGGCAGCCAACCCCAAAAGCAAGTAACGACCAACTTTCATCGTTTGTATCTCCTCGATCAAGATGAAAAAGCCCATCCGAGACGCTTTGCGGGGGATGAGCTACTAACTCGATTATCGGATGTTCAAACAGAAAAGAACATAGTAGAGAAACGTGAATTCCGAAGCGCTTGTGACATGGATTTCCAGGAGAATACGGCAGTCCTAGTTTTTCGATTCCTAAGAGGGCAAAAGGGTTCCCTAATCGGCCGGCACCGACCTCGCTTCCCTGTTCCAAGCCCTATTTCACCGGCCAAGGGGAGGGTGGTGACGGAGTCCAGTAAGTGACGGCATAGGGAGCGGTAGCAAGCAAAGCGTTTCTCGATAGAACATGAGGGCCGGTCGCAAGCTGGTTCTGGGTAAGCCCGTAAAACCGGTTTCCAAGCACTTGTACAGGAACGGGTGAAGCGTTGTGCACGGCGGTAGGAGGATGCGCCGTTTGATCGTTAAGTAGGATGTTATCTTGAACCACAAGAGAGGAGGGACTCTTGAGATGGCCTTCCTCGCCAAAAGCGATGATGATACCCGTCTCCGATTTCGGCCCCTTCTCGATCAGATTCTTCTGAATACGTGCGATGCCGCCGTTAGGCAGATCGATGCTGAAACTGGTCGTTCCATCGGGGCCATCGGCAATGACAGAGGCGGTAATGGTTGTGCGTCGGGCACGGCTCTTGATGTTGTGCCCCACAACGGCCGCATAGAAATAGCTGTGTTGCACCACCAAACTGTCGGCATCTCCAACGTAGAGGTTGTGCGTAAAACCGTCGCCAGCACCGTTATGTGCGAACTCACAGTTTCGAATGGTTAACGTGCCGCCCTGACCAAGCAGACCATCTTGATTATCATGAAAGCAGCAGTTTTCAAGAGTTAAATTGCCGCCCTGCCAGCGGATGCCGGCATCGTTGCCGCTGGGGCCTTTCGCCCCAGAAAATTCCAGATTTTGAAGCACACAGTCCGTGTTAACGATAAAAATCCCCTTATCGTTCGGAATAGGCTTTGTGCAAACGAGGTGAGCCTTACCACCAACACCCACAATCTGAACTTTGGCATCTATGCTGGCGAAATCGTTGAGGTAGGTGCCTGCCTGCACGCGAATGGTATCGCCATCGCGCGAAGCCGCAAGCGCCGCCGACAGAGTTGCAAACTCCTGCCCAGGCCCCACGGTAAGCACCCGCCGTTTGGAAGAAGGGCTTTGAACAAAAAGCGTTCCCTTGTCATTGGCCCCTATCCCACCTACCATGAGCAGCATAAGGCCTGTAAAACGAAAGAAAGTCGCACGGTTCACTTGAGGTTCTCCAAGGGAAGCTAAAAAGCTTGAGGCGGCCGATCCGTTTGGAACAGTTTGGCCTCGATGTCTGGCGACAGAGCGGGAGGCGCAGAACGATCTAACTCCGCCCGTGCTTGAAGCAAAGCAAGACACTCCTGAGTCGCCATAGCCACCGCTTGCGGGAGGGAGGGCAGCTGAAGCAGGTCTTTTAAAAACGGGATGGCACGTGGATCGCTGCGGAGTTTAATGTCCTCGATGATCGCCAAAGCGATATCGCTGTCCAACGGTTCCCCCGATTGGCTGGCGCGCAACAGCTCTTCAGACCTCTCTAGATGCGCATCCATAGCCGGCCGCAGAAGCTGCTCCGGCATGGTCGGCTCGACCTGAGAGGCTCGCAAAAGAACGCGGGTCTCTTGTTCCCGACGTAGGCGCTCCTCAATGCGCCTCTGTGCCTCGATGGCCGCCTGACGAATAGGCGGCAGATGACCGTGCTTTCCCCTGCCTCGCGCGATGAGTTTTACCGCGGAGAGCACGCTTCGGGTGCCCACTTTTGTAAAGGCCTCGAGTATTCGCTGCGCAAGCAGCTCGTTGGGGGCGTTCAGCAGATAAGAGAGCAGCTGAAGAGTAGAGGGTCTTAGCGTGCCGTAGTGCGCCGATGTTAGCAAGGGAAGCAAATGGCAGAGAGCGTTGCGCGCCTGTAGACGCACAAACAGCATGTCGTTCACCGCTGCTGCAGTGAGGAGATCGATAGTCTCTACGGCCTGAAGGGTTTGTAGAGCGCGCGCGGCCTCTCCTCTGATCTGGGCAGCGTGCGAGCGGGCGGCATCCCACACAAACAGATGCACGAGAGGGTAGCAAAGAATGGCAATAACCAAGATACCAGCCGGGGTAAGCGTTATTGCCCCGATAATGAGGCTGATAAAGGCCGAACGCGCCACGATGCTGCGCAGCGATGGCTTATACCGCTTGCTGACCACATCGGCGAGCGTTTGTATTGCAACCGAACGCTGATGGGGCAACAGAGGAACATGGGATAGGCACCAAGCAGCCAGCCGCGATTCGCGCCAATGATACCTGTCAGGAGAGACCAAGGCCTGCACAAGCTCTGCAAAGGCCGTCGCCGGCGGTGTCGCATTGGCGACGATCTGCTCGGCGATCGCACGAATGCGGCTTCGTTGCGAAACCTGATTGAGTAACGAGAAGGCATGTCGCACCTCATCGTTACCTAAAGGAGGCGGCTGTATGGACGTGGTCATCATAATATCTTTTCACTAAGGATATTACCACCGTTTGCCATCAAAATCATCGTGGTGCACGGTTCCGCGTTCGACCCCGTTGAGGCTCTTTATCTACACCAAGCTCCTCCTAAAACGCGCTTTCCGCTTTTTGGCCTCTTAGGCACATTATATACCTGGCAAACCGGCAACTTTACCGAAAAACAACGAAACCTTTTTCATGCTACACTGGTTATCTATAGCATACCGTATGCATGTACTATGTAAAAGGACTTAAGGAGGCAAAACATTGAAAAGGCAGCTGCTCTGCTTTCTTGCAGTCGTGTGTCTCGTGGGTTGTGGGCCTAACAAGCAAAGCGCAGACCCGTCCCACCAAGTTGCACGCCCCGATCTGCTGATCGTGGCTATAGACAGGTCCGGTTCAACAACCCCTTTCCGAGAACAACAGCTCGCTCAACTCGACCTACTTGCTACCTATGCCCTTAGCTACAAAATACCTATGGAGATATGGACGTATGACCGCCAATCCCAATGCATCTTCGGGCCGCGCGTACCACCCGACGAATACTCCATGGAGTTCAAAGACCTAAAGGATCGCTATTTCGCGCCACAACATCTATCTAAGGATTTGGGCACCCGGCCGTGTACTCTCTTTCATTTCATTGCAGATGACCCGCACTATCGTCAATCCGCCCGACCGGTTGTGGTAATTCTGACCGATGGCGACGATGATGAGGGCAACGTAACGAACTTCTGTAAGCGGGCACACACGCTTTGCCACGACCACACAAGCCTACAACTGTATGTTATTGACATCACACCCGAAAATCGGCCTCTGTGGCAAAGAGCGTTTTACGAAACCCTTCAGAACCATCTACAGCTCGCCGGTTTAGATGAGTGGAAGAGCGCCCTTTCGACGCTCTACGGAAAATAAGGATAGGAAGGAGCAAGAACCTGTGTCAGACGATTACGGCCATGAAGAAGCGAACAAACAACCGATTATCCGGGCGCGTCCCATGCCCCACAGATTTCGACGCCCACCTCGTGCAGAAGCGCTGACAGATGATCAAATCAAAACGATCTACCAACCCCTGATAAACTGGCTAAGGTCTTTCATGCCCGCCGAAGCAAGACGCCTAGAGGACCTGCTCCACCGAATTACCTTCAATCACGCACGTGAATCGTTAGTTCGGGAAGAGGAGGAGCTCAAACTTCATCAACAAAACGCGCTTATCCTCGAATCAAACCAACAGATAGATGAAGAGATTCAAGATATCTTAAAACAGATAGCGGACTGCCGAAGCGGCATTAGGCAAGCGCATCAGGAGTACGAACAGCAGCTACAACCGCACGAGGATGTGCTGCTAGAGGCCCGGGAAGAGGCATGGCACCTCGCAGCACAGTGCGGAGTGATCGTGTTGCCCAAAAAGGAAATGCCTATTCAAACGGAGAACGAGTCTCCGGCAGCCCAACCTGCCCCTGCCGCGCCGATGCCTGTACCAGATGCGTCTCGGCAACAACCGGAACAGCGCCAAGAGTCTACCGCACCGCCCCGTACCTCTATCTTCGCAACGATTCGAGATGCACTCGCCCAAAAGATCGCACATCGGCTTGAATCTCGCCCAGCACCTGAGCCAAAGCCTTGGCACGACGATCCGGACTACTCTGAATCGCTGGAGCTTGCGAGAAAGCGCGCTCCATCCGTTGAGGCCCTGGCCGCCCGTTACGGCATTTTGAGCCATTCTCCTACGATGGAACTGATGCAGGGAATGCGGTTGAAACCTATGCCGGAGGATCGGAGGGGGCTGTTCGCTTGGGCACAACGTCTGTATGTGACTTGCGCCAACGCGGTTTTGTCTAGCTCACATTGGCTTATGACGGCTGTAGCCACCGTCATCTGCGGAACTATTTTTGGGACAAGCATCGGCATTCTCTTTGGCATTGTGCAGATGGATCAGTTCACCGTGGATCCGCAAGCGCAGTTGCGCGCCCTAGGGCCTCTCGCAGTCATCGGCGTGGCCATGTTCTGGATTTTGGGGCGAACCGTGCACGGCATCGCCGCCCTCCTGGCCGAAGAGCGCTATAACTCCTTCATTGTTCGCCATCAGGACGACCCAGAACGCGTGGGCGAATGGCTTCGGAGAGCGGTGTTCATCTCTCTATTCCTTTTGGTGTTCGCACTTGCCAGCTTCATTTGGTTGGAGGCTCACATCGAGCGAAACGGCATTGTGCAGTTCTTCCAAGACCGCCATACAAACCAGCTCATACTTCACGGCAGTAAACTCGCTAATGGCGATATATCCAACCTGACGTATTGGACGCTAGCGCTTATCGCCTGCGTTCCTTTCCTGTTCTGGCACGCCTTGGAGGGCTGGGTTTTTGGACGTGGTCGCTCTATCCACAAAGCCTTTGCCGATAAGCGTGAAGCCCAGGTCTACGACATCGCAGACAAGATTCATCTGGAGCACATCCAGATGGCCCGTGCCCAGGCGAAGCAACAGCAAACAGAGGCTTCCCCTGAAGGGGAACCCTCATCGCCAACGCCCTCGCGCGATGACCGCGTAAACGAAGCCTCTGCACAACCGACGTATGACACCGCTAACGGTTCCTATGCGCCCACAGACCTTACTGCGTTTCACAAGGACGATAGGCAACAGGCCCAGGCCGTTGTCTATGAGAAAGTTCCACATCATCAGTGGCAACCTGCAGGACTCGGCCCTGCCTCTTCATCTCCAAAGCCCAAAAACACCTATTCTACGGATAGGCCCAACCCTGACCTATTGGATGACGACACAACGGAACCGCTCAAGAACGAAGCCTCCCGAGAGAAGCTTGGCGAGTATGCGGCGGCCTGTCAACGGAGCAAAACCCTCTACGAGCGATTCCAGCGCATCGAGGCGAGCTTACGCCAACAGCGGGACGCCACCATTCAAGGCTACCAGAGGCAGATCGAGCGCCTAGAAAATCGGCTCCAACAGTTGCAGAACCAAATAAAGCAGCCTTCACTGAATCTTTCGCAAGATAGCCAAAAGAGGATAGGCGTCGCCTATCGCGACTATAACGCGGCCATTCGCTCCTTCGATCGCAATTTCTCTCGGCTGCTATGGCGCATTCGGTTGCGGCTTGCCGGAGGCCTCATACGCTATCTCTTAAGCTTCCTGTGGTGCACGCCCATTCCCCCGCTGGCGGACGATACGGCGCCAAACGCTCTCCCTATAGAACCCGCAAAAGAGTTGCCGAAGGCGGAGGATTAGGCAACGGGATAGGGGTTTTTCGTGGTATATTATTCTGCGCCGAAGCGCGATATGGAGAGAAGAATGCGTCGTTACCTAAACACCTTCAATGTTGTTGGGGTCATCCTTGTGATACTAAGCCTTTTCGGTTTCGCAACTGGCGGCCGTGCTCTCACGGAGCCGGGGTCGAAAACCGAGGCTATTTCGTCTTTGGTCTATCTCGGCACCGGAGTGCTTATGCTCATTAACGGTTTCGTTTCTGTGAAAATGCACCCGGCCGATTCTTCGTTAGAAAGCACAAAAAAGAGGTGAAAATGAAAACAGAGGCTTCTATTTCAGGAGGACAGGTAGAGATGCCTAAGCCCGATGAACCTGTGCAAGAGGTACGCTGCTACAAAACAGGAAAGCCTTTACCCAAAGTTCCCCAGTGGTTGGCCACCGTCAATGTGAAGTTCGTCAGCGACGAAGCGCGTCAAAAAGAGACGCTCGCACCGAGCATATTGGATAGCCCAAACCCTCTGCTTTCTCGCCTGGCTATTGTGCATGAGGATGACGACGCCGATCTCAGCGCCGCCGCTCCTTTGGTTGAGGATGTAGAGATAGACGACATCGCTTCGGAAGAACTTGATGTTGAAGAGGAGATAGAGCCGGAAGGAGAGCTTGACGAAGAGCCAACCATCTAGCTGTTCTTCGCGGGGATTTGAAGGGGCAGCCGAAACGAAAAAGTGCTGCCCCTTCCATATTCGCTCTGAACTCCCACCTGGCCGCCGTGGGCCTCGATGATGTGCTTCACGATGGAAAGACCTAAGCCGGTTCCTCCGGTGCGCCGTGAGCGCGCCTTATCGGCACGATAAAAACGTTCCCAAATGCGCGGTAGGTCTTGACTCAGAATGCCGATTCCGGTATCGCGCACCTCCACAACGATCTCCGCCTCCGTTTTTCGGGCACAAACCTCCACCTGCCCTCCCTCTCGATTGTATTTAATGGCGTTGTCAATTAAGTTTACGAGCACCTGTTCCATCTGATCACGATCGGCGGATATCGGCAAAGGCGCTTCTATAAGGCACTGCAGGCTCACCCCATGGCGTTCGGCCTGTTTCTGAAAACGCTCCACCACGTCCCGAATCATCTCGGCGAGGTCGAAGGAGACGCGCTGTACCGGTTGCGATTCGGCACGCGAGAGCACAAGCAGATCGGAAAGAATGCGGGTAAGCCGTTCCACCTCTCCGAGGATAATCCCAATAAAGCGGTCGGCAACATCGGGGTCTTGTAGCGCTCCATCCCGAAGCGTTTCGGCGATAGCGCGAATAGAGGTGAGGGGCGTGTGCAGTTCGTGAGAAACATTGGCAACAAAGTCGCGCCGAACCGTTTCTAGATGACGCAGGGTGGTTACATCCTGCAGAAGTATCAGAAAGAACAGGGTTTTTGCTTCTTCATCCGGTGCGGAATCGGTGCGGAAGATAGGGATCACGCGAACCTTGAGAATACGGCCTGTGGCCTCTCGATAGCGTATCTCTCCTTCTTGAGGCTCCAAACGGTTGCGGGCGAGTTGCAGCAGCTCGAGCATGTCGTAGGAGAGAGTGGCTTCTAGCAAGGTGCGCCCCACCAAACCTGCATCTGGAGCGCCGAGCATCTTTCTAGCCGCAAGATTATCCTGCCGAATGCGGCGCTTTTCATCTACCAAAAGCACCCCTATTTCCAGCTCTTGAAGAAGCGGCTCCAGCAAAAAGGCATCCATGCTATTCGGAGAACTTATAGCCCACACCCCTTACCGTAATGAGGCGTCGTGGATTGGAGGGGTCTTCTTCTATTTTTTCCCGTAGCCAGCGGATATGCACGTCCACCGTGCGTTCATCCACAAAAGCCTCCGTTCCCCAAACGCGATCGAGGAGCGTTTGGCGCGTGAAAACACGGCCGGGATGGGTGGCAAGAAAACGCAGTAGGTCGAACTCCTTTGGGGCGAGGTTCAGCGGCCTCTCACCTAATCGCGCCTCATGTCGGCCCACATCAATGAAGAGATTTCCCACTTTAATCGTCTCGTCTTTGGCATGTGAGGGCGAGGTACGGCGCAGCACGCTTCGCACGCGCGCAATAAGCTCACGCATGTTAAATGGCTTGGTAACATAGTCATCCGCGCCGAGTTCAAGCCCTTTCACACGGTCATGCTCCGCGGTGCGAGCCGTTAGCATGATGATGGGGATGTCGCCTTGGCGGCGCAAAAGGCGACACACATCGAAGCCACTAATGGAAGGCAGCATAATGTCGAGAATGACCAAAGAGGGGGGTGTCGTGCGCACGAGTTCGAGACAGGTCTCGGCATCGGCAGCCGTCTGCACAAAGAACCCCTCTTTTTTTAGGTTGTAGGCTATGGCCTCCGCTATCGGCTGTTCATCGTCCACCACAAGAATGCGAGCGGCTTCAGGCATCTTTCCTTCTCCCGATTTAGGTTCCACCAGAGCTTGTGTTTGCGGATGCGTTAGGCGGTAGAGACCCGTTAACAAAGGACTGAAAATTCTGCAGACGCGCTGTGAGGTCTTGCACGGAGGTGGTGTCTGGGTTCAGGCTCATCGCGTCGTTGCGAAACAGGCTGGCCTGTGCTATGGCCAAAGGGTCGCCTCCTTGCGGCGAGGGAACCTGCACAAACACGGTGGCATAAGCATAGTAGGAGTTTGCGAACACGTAGCGCGCGGCACGATAGATATTGCGTATAACGGTGGCCTGGGTCGTTGGGCTTGTATCGGAGGCATAGCTGGCCGGCGCCAAGAGAAAAAGAGCGACTTCCCCTCTTCCCAAGTTGTTTTCGCCTGTAAGTTGAAAGCCGTTGGTAAGGTCGAGTTTGTCTGGAGAGGTCGTGGGCGTTTGTGGCAGAGAGGTCTGAGGCTCATCCGGCACGCGCGCGAGCTGGGTGGGCTGCACCGGCAACGGGGTGGTTCCCTTTAGCGGTGCCGGAGGCAGATGAGGTTGTGGGGGCAAGGAGGGGGCAGCGGTTGCTTGATCGTTTTGGGTTGCCGATACGCCGCTGCGGTTTGCGGGAGCCACCTGAGAAGTCGGGGCGCTCTGCATTGGGGAGGATGAGGAAACGGGAACGTAGGGACTTGTGGTGTAGGCGGGTGGCAGCGACGTGACCCCATTGCCGAACCCGCCGCCGATCTTCGGGGTTGCATAAGAGGAAGACGGCGTAGGAAGAGGGGAGCGCGTGCGCATTGCGATGAGCATGAGGAGCACGCCGGCGAGAAACCCCAACGATACCAGCCAAAGCCCCAGCAGCCAACGCTGCGGTGGCAACCCCATTAAGGGCATGGTGCCGGCTCGCAACTCCGGGTCGGAGGGGATGGCGTTTGGAAGCGCTCGTTGGTGGCGAAGTAACTCTTGCTCGGCGCGTTGGAGGCGCGCCTCATCTACGGCACTTGGGCGAATCTCCACGGCCATACGATACCATCGCACCGCCTCCGCCCAATTCTCCTGATCACGATAGATATCGCCGAGCATGGAGTGAGCGGCCTGACAATCGGGTCGGCGACGAATGGCAGTAATGCAGCATTCTACCGCCTCGGCATACTGTTTGCGCAAACGATGGAGATTGGCTCTGACGAGAAGGTGGCGTATGCCTGCCTCACCCGGAGGAATGGAGGGGTCTTCCACAATACTCGCCAAAGCCCCTCCCTTCGCAGTATCTGTAGGCTCCTGTTTGGTTGAATTTGAGTCGCTCTCTAATGGGGTCTCGGTCTTTCTTTCATCCGGTATATCCATCCGTTCGCTCCTTCATGCACCCTGCAAACTCCCCGCTACGTTGAATTTACCACACTTGGGCAACAACCAATTCCCGTACTGCCAAACCCTCCATCACCACGCTCTGTGGCATCGAGAGCCGACGTCTCTTCCACAACAACCTTGGCGACAGGGGAGATCACCAACTGTGCGATACGCTCACCGCGCCGCACCGTGAAAGGCACCTCGCCCCAATTGATCAGCAACACTTTTAAGACACCACGAAAGTCCGCATCTATCGTGCCGGGCGCATTTACCAACCCGATTCCGTAGTTCAGCGCCAGCCCGCTGCGTGCGCGCACCTGCCCCTCAAACCCCGGCGGAATGGCTATCCGCAGCCCTGTGGAGATCAGTTTTCTTTCACCGGGCCGGATGATGACCTCCTCATTTTCCGGAAGCGCCGCATACAGATCGAGGCCGACCGCTCCCGGTGTGGCGTATTCGGGCAAGGGCAGCCCCTCTGCCTCCGGCTCACGTTGTACACGCACGATCACAGGCTGCACCGATTGTCTCTCCTTTATCCTCTACGCAGATTTAGCCATCGCGTGATCGCGACTAGCTCGATTTGGCCACCTCGCTCTGCTGTTTCGGCTGCCGCAACGGGATGCGGAACCAGAACGTGCTTCCCTTGCCAAGCTCGCTCTCAACCCACATATAGCCGCCATGACGGGCGATAAGGTGCTTCACCAAGAACAGCCCGATGCCGGTGCCCCCTACCGCCCTTACCTTTTTGTTTTCGGAGCGGAAGAACTTCTCTCCGATTCGCTTGATCTCCTTTTCCGAAAGGCCAATGCCTTGGTCTTTCACGCCGATCAGCACGGAACCTTGAGGAAACTCCTCACTTGGCGGCTCTTGCCGCGCAATAATGCGAACCTCTCCTCCCTCCGAATACTTGATAGCGTTGGAGACGAAGTTTTGGAGAATGTTCTGAATCTTATCGGGGTCGGTTTCAACCTTGATATGCTCCGGCTCAAAATCAATCACCAGCGTATGCTTGTCCGTACGTCCTTTTTGGGTGTTAACCACGGCCTCTGCAGCCTTGCGGAGGTCGGTGATCTCCCAATTCATTTCGATGCCGGCAGCCCCCATGCGCTCGATGCGAGACACGTTGAGCAGATCGTTGATCATGCGGCTAAGCCTATCCACGTTCTCCTGAATGATCTGATAGTACTCTTTCTGCTCTTCTTTAGTGAGCCATCCCTCCTCAAGGCCATCAATAAGCATCTGAATGAAGCCTTTCATGGGCGTAAGGGGCGTGCGCAGTTCATGCGATACGATGGAAACAAACTCGGTTTTCATGCGCTCGATGTTCCGAATATCCGTGATGTCGTTAAAGATAAAGACGGTTCCGATGAGCTTATCGGCGCTCTCGCGCACCAAAGCGGCGTGCACCTGATAGATATACTGGTCTTCATCTTCATCGGTGATGGTGATCTCGTTCTGCTGGGCCCGCTCTTCCCCCGTAGACGAATCGGATTCGGGAAGCGACGGATTAAGCAGTTCCCTCATCTTACGCTGTATGATTTCGAGAGCCTGCTCGTGCTGAATGACCGCCCGATAATGCTTGCCGATGGGATCGAGATAAGAGGGAATGTGGAAAATGGCGCGTGCCTGCGCATTCATCTGGGCAATGCGGCCATCAGGACTGATCAGCAGGATGCCGGCAGAAAGGCTTTCAATCGTATGAGCAAGCTTCTGCTTCTCTTCCACCACCCGCATATAGATTTGGATATTGGCGATTACGGCCGCTGTGTTACGCGCCAATCGTTCAAGCAGGCGCAAATCCTCCTCGTTAAAGCGCTCTTCGAATCGTTTATTGAAGCAGTGCAACACACCCACCGTGATGCGATCTACGATCTGATTGTTCTCATCGCGCTTTTCAAGGATGAGAGGAACCGAGAGGGCGTTGCGAACACCGTAGGTATGAAGCTGTTCGAGGCGTGCCCGTGGGGATGCGGATGCATCCTCCAGGAAGGCCGGCTTCCCCGTTTTATAAACTTCGCCGGAGTAGCCTACATCGGGCGAGACACGAAACCGCCTCACCTCTTCATCGCTCATCCCCCAGGCGGGCTTGCAGGCCACAAGTTCGCCTGTCTCTTCATCGCGCACCATGATCACGCACTTTTCTGCCTGCACGATCATGGCCGTGCGCTGCACCACCCGCCGCAGGGTCGCCTCATATTCGGTAATCACCACCGGGGCTTCGGCGATCTCGGTAGGTGCGGGGGCAGCACCTTTGGTTTGCTCTAGCTCTGCTCTCCGTTGACGCTCCGCCGCGAGCTGTTCCCGCGCTTCTGCAAGCTCTTTACGAAGCTTCTCAACCTCTGCACGGAGGTTAACGATCTCCTCGTTGTCATTACACATGGGATGGCTGCTCATCGTCCTATGCTGTCTTCGTTTGGGTCTGTTGTTTCGATTTCGCAAAGGGCTATCAAGCCCACAAAGCGATTTTGCGAAAGTAGTTAAAGCGATAGATAGAGTATACCCTTCAAAAGCGCGCTTGCGGAAAGCTTTCCTTAAAAAATGCCAGCCGAAGTGCGGACTTCGGCTGGAAGAGAAACAGCAAAGGGCAGTTTGCGGATTTAAGGGACGTTCACGCGGAAAGTTCCACCGAAGGTGCCTCTTTTATAGCTTCCTTTTACGGAGAGCAGCGTTAGGCCTGAAGGTAGCGTAAGGAGGCAGGAAAAAGCGGCCTGGTGAAGAACTGAAGTGTATCCTCAACCTACTATTTGCGGCGCTTTGCGCAAGGAAGCGCCCTTGTAAGGAGCAACGATTTAACCTATGAAAATCACGGCCATTGAAACCCATGTCTGCAATGCGCGAATGCGCAACTGGATTTTCGTAAAAGTGCTCACCGATGAGCCTGGCCTTTGGGGCTGGGGAGAAGCGACTTTGGAATGGCATACCAGATCGGTAGTGGGTGCCATCGAAGACCTCTCTTCCCTACTTATTGGCGAAGACCCCACACGCATCGAGCACCTTTGGCAGATGATGTATCGCCAGCATTTCTGGCACGGCAACGGAATTGTGCGGGCCACAGCCATCGCCGGCATAGATATCGCCTTGTGGGACATCCTCGGCAAATCGCTGGGCGTTCCCTGCCACAAACTATGGGGTGGTCCTGTCCGCGACTATATCCGGCTCTATTGCCACCTTGGTGGCGGCAAAATGGAGGACTTCTACGAAACCCACCCGGCCGATGCCAAACGCTTCGCCGACTTGGCCCAACAGGCAGTGGAGGAGGGGTTTACGGCTTTCAAGGCGATGGCTGTGCCTGAAACCATGCCTCTAGAAGGGCTGCGCCCCCTACATTACGCAGAGGCGTGTGTTCGTGCTATGCGGGAGGCCGTAGGGCCGGATATTGACATCATGGTAGATTGCCACGCCCGTCCCTCCCCACGTATGGGGCTTCTGTTCGCCAAAGCCCTCGAACCTTATGGGCTTTACTGGCTCGAGGAGCCGTGCTGGCCCGAAGTGGTGGATGATATCGCCCTTATTCAACGCGCCGTGAAAACCCCTATCGCAACGGGAGAACGCCTAACCTCGCAACATGCCGTGCGGGAATATCTGGAAAAACGCGCCTGTAGTGTGCTTCAGTGCGACATCACCCACTGTGGGGGCTTTTCGGAGATGCGGCGTATTGCCGGCATGGCAGAGGCCTATCGGGTAGCGCTTGCTCCCCATAACCCTCAAGGGCCGATAAGCACCGCAGCCTCGCTAGAGTTCGGCTTCGCTACCCCTTCCTATATCATCTGCGAGTCGGTGCACAAAGATGTGCCCTGGCGCCAAGATGTGGTAAGTGAAGGCTTTACGGTAGACCCAAAAGGGCAGGTCGTTCGTCCCTCCAACCGCCCCGGATTAGGCATCGAGATCAACGAGGAGGAGGTAAAAAAGCATCCCTTCCAACCGGAGGTGTTACAACGCACCTTTTACCCCGATGGCAGCGTGGGCGATTGGTAGCCAAGCCCCTTCGGTATTTCCTTAAGGACAGATATCGGCGCGGGTAAGCGGCAGGGAATGAATAACCTCCTTGCTCACAAGGGTTTGATGCACGCCATGTGTCCCTACCCGAAAGGCTGCCGAAGCCCCACGCAAATAGAGTCGCCACATCCGAACAAAGCGTTCCCCATACATGGCGCGTACCTTCTCCACGTTCTGCTCGAAACGCTCGGACCACCTATCCAGAGTGAGGCGGTAGTGGGGTCGAAGGTTCTCTACATCCAACACGATAAACCCTTGTTCTGAAAGATGGGTTAGCATTTCGGGTAGCGTAGGGATATAGCCGCCCGGAAAGATGTATTTTTGCTCCCAAGAGATCGTGTGCAGCGCATACTCAGGCGTGGGGGTGCGCAACGTAATGTGGTGCAGAAGAGCCACTCCTTGGGGTGCGAGTAACTTGCGTACACAAGAGACGAACTCTTTGAGGTGAGCCTTACCGACATGCTCGATCATCCCAATGCTGATGATCTTATCGAAAGTTAACCCCTCATCCGCCAGCTGTTGGTAATGTTGCAGCCGGACCTGTACGCGATCCTCCAGCCCTCGCGCCTTAATTGCATCTAGCGAGGCGTTGTACTGCTCTCGGCTAAGAGTAATGCCCATGGCGTAGACCCCATATTTCTCTGCTGCACGCAAGATCAGAGCGCCCCATCCTGAACCGATGTCGAGCAGCGTTTCGCCGGGCCGGAGCCGGAGCTTTTTCAGCGAGTAGTCCATCTTGTTACGCTGTGCTTCTTCAATCGTGTCGTTAGGCGTGCGGAAAAAGGCACAAGAGTAGGTCATGGTCTCATCGAGCCATAAACGGAAGAAGGCGTTGCCCAGATCATAGTGGGCTGCCACATCTTCTTGTTGTTTCCGTAACGAGCGTTTCGCATGGCCTGCCACACGCCCCAAAACACGCAAAGCCCGCCTTTGTCGCCAAGTTGCCTCTAAGGCAATGTTCCGTAAAGCCATGGCAACCAGGTCGGCCAAATCGCCCTCCACTTCGATGTCGCCGTTCATGTAGGCCTCACCAAAAGCAAGGGCCATGTTTTCGATAAAGGCTCCGATATCCACCGGCTTCAACAACTTCACAGTAAAAACCGGCTCTCCCTCCTCGCCGTAACGATATGTACAGCCGTCCCAATAGGTCACGACAAAGGGATCGCCTCTTGCGCGAGAGAAGAGGCCATGCAGAAGTGTCTTTGCATCCATCGTTATTCTCCTCGTTCCAAAAGCACAAAAGCCCCTAGCGCACGAGGTTTGGTTCTTTCTTTCATCGTGTGCTAGAGGCTCCGGCCTCCTTGAATATCGTTAAGACAGCGCCGGCAAGAGCGTTATCTGCACTTATTATAAACCATTTTGAGATCGCCGCCCACCTAAAAGCCCCCACTCTAGAAAATTTGCCCCGAAATTCCGATAGCATTAACAGGGCTTATTCCAAACAGAGGAGCCATTTACCATGTCGTCAAATCGATTCCTCACAGCCACACGCGCCGTCACCTATCCTCTTTTAGCTGAGGGTGCCGTGGCCTTCAACGGCTCTACCATCAGTGTAGACCACAGCTCTTATATGGCGCAGCATGACCTTGTTTATCATATGGTGCCAACGCTAAGCGCTTTGGCGATGCCTCTTGGGGATGGCGACCTCGGCGCCATGGTATGGTGCCCGGAAAAACTGACCGTTCAGCTCCAAAAAGCCGACCTTTGGGACGATCCGTTGCCCTCTTGGGAGCCTTCCACGGTCCTTGAACAGAGTGCACCTATCGTAAAAACCGCCGAGCAGTGGAGACAGATCTCTGCAGGTCGGCTGGCCATAGATTGCACCCCATCGCTTTTTGCGGAGCCGGTTCGCTACGAACAACGTCTTTCTCCCTACTCGGCTACGCTCTATATCACGGCCGACTCGCCGGCAGGCTCCTGCCAAGTCACCGCATTTGTGGCTGCAAACACCGGTGTGCTCGTATTACGGTATCAAGACCAAAGCCTACGCAACGTGCAGCGACGTGTAGAGGTTTCCCTGTGGCGTCAGGCCCACCTGTTCGCGCTTGGAGAGACGATAGGCATTCTTCAAGCGCTGGCGGATAGGCGCTATGCTCTTATGGTGCGTGTACAAGGGCGTGAGGTGAAAGCCGGAATGCGCGACTCGCACCACGCCTATCTAGAGATCGCGCCAAGCCGTTCCTGCGATTTCACTCTTTACGTGGCGGTGGCAACCGTGCCTCGCAACGGCGACCCTGTGAGCGCTGCGCGAGCCCAGTTGCAGTCGGCGATGGCCAAAGGTTACGATACGCTGCTGCGGGAGCATCGTCAACACTGGGCGGCCTTTTGGCAAAAATCTTTTCTGCGCCTCGATGGGGGCGAGTACGACTCTTTCGCCTCCTATTTGGAGAATCTGTGGTACCTGAATCTCTACTACCTTGCAGCCTGCGCGCGAAGCGCCGACGCTCCTCTGCCCAACGGCGCGCTGTGGCTTAGCCAACAAGATAGGCGCCCAGACCCCGCTCTCTATAACGGGACGGCTCTGCGCACCCTATTGGCGCCGCTGCCCGTGGCCAACCATCCCGAAATCGGCGTACCGATTGTGGAGACCTATCATCGTCTCTTGCCGATCATGGCGGCCAAAACAAGCCGCGATACGGGGTTGGGCGGAGCCTATTTCCCAGAGCGGTTCAATCGGTTCGGGCACAGCTTCGATGCCCCTTCCGCTGCGCACAACAATGGCCTCTACACGGCCCTGCTGCTTTGGCAACTATGGCGTCACGCCCCCGATCTTTTTCTGCTGAAGGAGCGGGTCTATCCTCTGTTACGTGCCTGTGCGCAGTTCGCCTTAGAGCGGCGTGAAACGGTTGGGGAAGGAAAGCCCTTAAGCGATGCTCAGGAGGACTTTCGAGAGCGTGCGGCGCTCTCACGAGCCTTACGCGCCCTGTTATGGATGAGCACGACACTCGAAATAGACGAAGAGGAAACGCGCACCCAATGGCGCCAGGCTCTGCAGGAACTGGGAGGAGACATGCCTTTTGACCCCATTTACGAGCTTCTGCCATTTTCCTGCCAAAATGCGGAGGAGTTCTCGATGCAGCTACGCGAGTGGCTACAAGAGATGCACCAGACGCCACAGGGTTGGCTCGCCCCGGAGATGCATGTACCTCGGTTGGATTATAGCGCTCAACTGCTCTTGCTCATCCAATCGTTACTCCTACGAGAAGAGTCGCTGCCTAGCCTCGCCCTCACGCGATCCAACATTAACCCAATTGCCTGGGAAGAGGGCTTTGGAGGGGAAGTTCCCACCGCCATCCACCTGTTTCCGGCGCTGCCCTCTCACTGGAGCGCAGCTTTTACCTTAGCGGCGCCGGGTGGCTTTCGCCTAAGCGCCGAAGTGTTGGAAGGGAAAGTGCGCTATATTGCCGTTCGTAGCCTTGTAGGGGGGCTATGTCGGCTGGTAAACCCTTGGGGAGAAAGCGCTACGGTTCGCATTCTCGACGGTCGCCAAACGCTCGCCGAAGTCTCCGGGCCTATTCTCGCGTTTGAAACCGTGGCCGGAGGTACGTACCTCATAGAGCGTAGCGATTTTCCCCTTTCTCGTGCGGTGCGCATTCGTTTTCACGGCAGACGAAACGAAGCTTGCAAGACCGCGGGGCGCCTTTTGCTTGGACTGCCGGCGCTTCCGACCTCGTAAGGATGCCGGAATGTTGTTTGGGATTGTAGAATCGCACAAAAACGCTTGCCGAAATCTTTGAAAGCGTGTATAATAATACTTGTAGGAAACCCCTCTCTTGATGAATCTGCGCTCGTTCCCCCCTTTGCGAGTGTAGGTTTGTTTTGCCGGCACCTTCCGGCAGGCGAAACGAAAACAAACAACATACCTAAAGGCAGGACTTCGTATGTTCAGAAGCGTTGCAAACTACTCACGATGGGTTATGCTTACTTCGGTGCTCGCACTGCTCGTTCTTGCATGGGCACTTAGTGGCTGTGGAGGCGGCGGAGGTGGTGGTGCTCTAGGTACCGGCAGTGGCAGCGGCTCCTCATCCGGCTCTTCTGGCAGCCCACCACCCGTAGGGAATCCTAACCTCGCTACCATCACCGGTCAGGTCACCGATATTGCCGGTAATCCGGTTGCCGGAGCGGCCATCAGCATCATCGGAACCAACCTCACCGGCAGCAGTGCCTCCGACGGTTCCTTCACCATCTATAACGTTCCGCTTACGGCCACGCAGTTCACCGTAACGCCGCCTAGCGGCTACTACAGCTTCGACGTGCGCTATCTGGGAAACGACTATAACCTTCAAAAACCGTGCCCCCTCCCCCTGCCCAGTCCGCTGCAAAAGGGTGCCAACCCACTGCCCGGCCCTGTTCAGCTCTATCCGACGAGCGGGCCACCGCCAGCCCCTACCTACGGCTGTCCATAAGTTTCTGCTGATCTATCCCAACACGGTGCGCATCCAACGCACCGTGTTTTTTCGTTTAGAGCCATTTGCACACACGGCTGCACCGCGCACATGTTTACGACGTTCCGATAGAACGTCCCTTCACCGATATGTAGCCCGCGCGTTCAGCACTTAAAAGGGGAGGCCTTGCGCCTACCCCTATGCATCCATGCCCGCATCGGTAAGCTACCATGTTCTCCCTGCTTTTTGAAGGCCAGATAGCCCCCTTCCCTGCAGAAGAAGCGTTGGAAAGCAGCGTGCTGTAGGAAGTTTCAAGGTATCTGCAAAAATAGGCGAAACATTACCCCCTACTCTTGTATTCTATATATAGAGGCTGTGCGACACAATACCCTACTACATTTCTGGCGAAAGGATAGCAGAATGGTTTCTCGGACGGTTAGCCGATGGTTTGTTGCTCTGTTTACTTTGGGTCTGCTCGCTTGGAGTAGAGGAACTGCGGCACTCGCCGCTCAAAACATCGTTCCTCCTGCCGCTCAACAGACATTGCATATCCAAGCACAAAGCGACTTCTACCAGATCGCCTGGAACGGCATGAGCGGCACACTTACCCAGATAGAGCCTTCGAGTGGACAGCGCATCGTGTATCCCCTTACCCTCTTGCGCATAGACAGTGGCCCTGTGGGCTATGCGCACTATCTCGTTTGGTTTCTAGCACGTAGCCCGCAGAGCTTCGCCATCCTTTGGTGCTACCTTAACGATACGGGCAATGACTTCTATTGCTGGCTCTACCGCTATCCTGGCACCCAACTGAATGGAGTCCATTTTCGGGGAGACTACTCTGTTCCGCCCCAAGTTCCTCTGCCCACTCCTACCCCCCTACCTACTCTGCAGCTGCCTGCGCCACCCATCTACACCGGCCCCAGCTTTACCTACCGGAATTGGACCACGCAAGGAGGAACCATCCCGCGACTGCCCCTTTGGACTGCCGACCACGCGAGCTTTGCACAGCCTGCAGCGCAGACCGATCAAAAACCAGAGCGCGTCCTTACCGATCTGCAAGTAACGCCGCTTCATCAGGTGAATGTAACTCCCAACAACGGCTGGAGATCGGATGGATGGAGTGAACTCCATGCGCTCGCCTACGATTCTGCCAAGAACCCCTACTACCTCATTCTTTACTCCAACACCGCGCACGGCTACGTCATTGACCTTAAAGAGGGGCGCATCTATGTGGCCGATTTTGGTACTCCGGTGGTCTTTGCCCCCGGAACCACCCTCTTTGGCGTTGCACAAAACGATTTTTCGCCTCCGCCGGCTCCGCGCGTTCCGGCCTATAGCCTACAGGAGATCACTCTGTATGCTTCCGGGCACTATACCAACCCCTATACTCAGGTCCAGTTCGAGGTGCAGTTTAGCCGCCCGGATGGACAGGTCGTTACCGTTCCCGGATTTTGGGACGGAGGGCAAACCTGGCGCGTGCGCATTGCCCCCACACTCATAGGCGATTGGCAGTGGAAGACGCTCTCTAACGACCCCGGACTTAACGGTCAGGTGGGACGCTTCACCTGCATCACGGAGGCCAGAGAGATTGACGGTTTTCTGATAGTAGACCCGGAAAACCCACGCGAGTTCCGCTATGCGGGCGGAGGGCACTTTCTGCCCGTGCCCGTTTGGTTTTCCCTCACGTCCGGCACCTCTACAGCGCCGACACCTAGCACCGCGCCGAACACAGCGGCAACGACCTCTCTCACATCAAGTTCGACGCTCTCCTCCTCAAACGATCCGCCACAAACGGAGACGGATGTGCTTACTACCCTACAAAAACTGCACGACCTCGGTGTGAACCGCCTTATGGGCACTTGGATGCTGGATGCCGGCTCGCAGGCGCTGGTTAACGACAACCCGGACGCCATCAATCCCGCCTTTTTTCAAATGCTCGATGCAAAGGTACGCGCCTGCAATCTTCTCGGCATCGTGCCCGATATTGGCTTGGGTAGCGCCGATTCGCCCCTGCTTAAAACCATGAGCGCCGAACAGTTGCAGCGCTTCTGGAGCTATGTGGTGGCGCGCTATTCCGCCTACAATATCTGCTGGAATCTGCTCAATGCTTCGTCCGGCTTCTCGGGCGATGTGCAAGACCTGCTCCAAAACCTTATTGAACTTACCCATAAGTACGACATCGAGCAGCACCCGATCACGGCTATTTTGCCCGGCATCAACTCCTTACCCTCGGCGCCCCAATTTCCGGCCATGCCATCTGAAGAGAACACCTCCGACGGCGCCATCTTCATCAGTTCGCCGGCGGGCATGCCCCTTTGGCCCAACAACACCAACGCGGATGAGCAAGAGCTTGCGATGGAACGGTTTGTGGCGGCGCAAACGCCGAGTGCCCAAGTGCACGATCTCGACATCATTACCATCAACGGAGGAAACCTGCTATCGGTAGCCGCCGATCAGACGTACCGAAAGCCCATCGTCATTTGCGATGCTATCTCCTCTACCGATGAAGCGCGAAGGCGACTATGGGAAACACGCCTTTCCGGTGGGTATTGGGTTGCAAAATCGGCTCCGATTTATGAAGGCAGTGCCATTTCGCCTATCATCACCCAAAGCCTTGCCTGCGCTCATCTCTTCAAGATGGTTTCCTACTGGTTGCTACGCCCTCACGATGATCTGCTTTCTGCACCAAACGGCGGCCAACTGCCTCCCGATATCCACGCTTTGGCCAACCCAGGCTGGTTCTACGTGGTGTACTTTCCTACCGGTGGCGCGGTGCAGCTCGATCTGCTCGAAGCGACCGGTCAGCTCGAAGCGGCTTGGTTTAACCCGAGAACCGATTCCATCGTCAACACATTCCGCTTCAGTGGAGGGCAAAAACGCGTTTTCCGTACCCCCGATTCACAGGACTGGGTGTTGCTGATACGCTACCCAAACTAAATTCCGTATTTTAGCAGGAAGCAGCACCCTCAACGGCGAAAAAGGGATGTAATGGTTCTTCGGAGTTATATATCGTATGTCGGGTGAACAGGTTGCTTGGGAGCGGTTGAAAACAGGCGATATTCTTAACGAGCGCTACCGTATCCTACGCATATTGGGCAAAGGGGGCATGGGCACCGTTTATATGGCGGAGCACCTGCACCTCAATACGCTTGTGGCGATTAAAGAGGTGCGCCTGCCTAAGGCCAGCGGTTCGGAGCAAGCGCCTCATGAGCAAGAGACGGTGCTGCATGAGGCGCAAGTGCTCGTGCAGCTCCACCACCCGAACCTGCCCAAAGTAACCGATGCCTTCATCGAAAACGATAAGTTCTATCTCGTCATGGAGTACATCGAAGGCGTTACCTTGGAGGCGTTTCTACGCAACCAAGAACGCACCCACCTTGATGTGTCCAAGGTAGTGGCCTGGGGAATCCAGATAGCCGATGTGCTTGATTACCTACACCGTCAAGACCCTCCGATCATCTTTCGTGACCTCAAGCCCTCCAACGTCATGCTGCGCGCCGACGGCAGCATCTGCCTTATTGACTTCGGCATTGCTCGCCGTTTTCAGCCGGGCGCCTCTCGCGACACTGCCCTGCTAGGGAGCGTGGGCTACTCGCCCCCCGAACAGTTCGGTAAGCGCCAAACCGACATGCGCTCCGATATCTATGCGCTAGGGGCAACCCTCCATCACCTTCTGACAGGCCACGACCCGGCTTCCCAACCCTTCAAATTTCCCTCGGTACGTAGCCTCAATCCCAGTGTGCCGGAGAGCCTTGATAGACTCATCAGCGCTTGCCTCGCTTTAGAACCAGAAGCACGCCCGCAAACCGCGCGCGAAGTGAAAGAGGCTCTGGAAAATATTCAAAAAGAGATCGCGCTCTCCGGCCCCTTATCGGGGCTTTACCCTCCAAGCAGCGGCATCGGGATATCTTCGACTTCCGCTCCTCTTGCATCCGGTGGTCTTGAATCCACCACCAAGAAATGGGCGCTGCTGGGCGTCGCCGTGGGTGTGGTTATCGTTATCGGATTAGTTGGTGTGGTTATCGCCGTAACGCGCCAGCCCCATAAAGAGACGAAACCTGCCGTCGTCGTCACCACTCAGGTACCCTCTACTCCTGCCCCACCTACGACAGACACGGCCCCTCCGAACAACTCCACCATGAACCCCCTCACAACCGTCCCCGTTGAACCAACGGCCCCACCACCGCAACCGTTGATAGATACCTCTACGATAACTCTTGCTCCTCAACAGGCTCTGCAGAAATCGAATAACGCCGTGTTGCCTCTTACCATTAGTGGAAGCATTGTGGGACATGCCGGAACGAATGCCACTATAGCCGTCTATTTTTATCGTGACGACAAAGCGCTCGTGCCCCTCCTCGCCGCCGACCCTAGCAACGACACCTACGTCACGTCGAATGGGCAACTCGGCATAGCGGCCCAGCTAACAGTAACCACCGATCCCCAGCCCTTTACCTGGAACACCACCGTGCCCCTCAAAGAGATCCCGATAGATGCCGTCTCTGCCGGGCAGGTTTATGCGCGTGCAGAAGTGCTCATTAACGGACAACGCATCTGCATCTCGCCCACGGTGAACCTTATGCCCTACTTGCCCCTGCCCGTTCCGGCCAACGGCAGCAATGCATCGAACCCCGTATCGGGAGGCATGTCTACCGCCAATCCGCTTTATGGCACAGCAGGTCAGCCTTAACCTGCCAGCCTTCCACTTTCTATCGAGTAGGAATTCCCACAAAATCGGCCAAAAACTTGACAAAGGAACCGTGTGAAGCATACAATAGTTTTGCAGCGTCGCCTATGCGCTGCAATCGGTTGGTTTCATTCGCGAAGGTTACTTAACGAGCGCATGTCACTTTCGCAGTCCCTCCCCGTCTACGAGGAAAAGAAAGTAAGAATGGCGTCTTTCATGGAGATGGCGACGGGGCAAAACAAGGACAGGCAGTCTTTAACGAACACTATATAGGGGTGGTGACTCTTTGAAAACACGACTGGATCACGCGGAAACCGAATCTGTACAGGCGATTGTCCCTTCTGCCGCACGCACACACTCAGTTCTTAACGGCCACCTTACCTCCACGATCTCTTTAGAGGCGATTCGCCAGGCCCTACGCGGCGCCATTCACTATCTGCGTGATCGCCAACAGCCCGATGGCCACTGGGTGGCGGAACTGGAAGGCGACACGATTTTGGAAAGCGAGTACATTCTCCTGTTGCAGTTTCTGGGTAAAAACGACCCGGAGAAGTTTCGTAAACTCGCCAACTACATTCGCAGCAAACAACACCCAGAGGGCTATTGGGCCATCTATCCGGGAGGGCCACCTGAAGTCAGCGCATCGGTAAAGGCCTATTTCGCCTGTAAACTGGCCGGTTTCAGTGAAAGCGAGCCGTTTATGATTCGCGCCCGCCGCGCCATTTTGTCGCTGGGTGGGGTGACCCACTGCAACACCTTCACCAAACTCTATCTCTCCATTTTCGGGCAGTACGATTGGTACGGCGTTCCCGTTATCCCCCCTGAACTCATTCTCATGCCGAAATGGTTCTACTTTAACATCTATGAGATGTCTTCGTGGTCGCGAGCCATTCTTGTACCGCTCTCGGTTATCAACGCGTTGCGTCCCTATCGCCCCATACCTGCCCATGCGACCATTGATGAGCTTTTCGTGGGTGGGAAAAACCGTAAACGGATGCAATTGCCGTGGGATAGCCGCCCCCTTACCTGGCGTAACGTCTTTTTGGTTGTGGATAAAATCTTGAAGCTCTACCACGCCAGCCCCATCAAGCCGTTTCGCAAGCTGGCGCTGCAACGCTGCTTGCAGTGGCTCTTGGAGCGGGAGGAGAACAGTGGGGGGCTAGGGGCCATCTTTCCGGCAATGACCCACGCCATTATGGCCTACAAATGCATGGGGTTGCCGGACGACCACCCGGCTATCCAAAAAGAGCTAAAGGAGCTTGCGGCTTTCGAGATCGAAGAGGGCGACACCATTCGCCTTCAACCTTGTGTCTCACCCGTTTGGGATACGGCCATCTCCCTTAATGCGCTGCTCGATAGCGGCTACCCGCCTGAAAGCGAGGAGATTCGCAAAGCAGCCGAATGGTTGCTCAGTAAACAGACCCGCAAAAAGGGTGACTGGGCGGTAAAAGTGCGCAATGTAGAGCCGGGCGGATGGTATTTCGAAAAGGAAAACGAGTTCTACCCCGACGTGGACGATACCATCATGGTACTTATGGCCCTTTATAAAACCTACTGCCATGACGGACGTCCATGGACAGAGGCGCCTCCTCCGGTACGTGAGGCGATGCGCAAAGGCCTTAACTGGGTGTTCGCCATGCAGAATCGGGATGGCGGATGGGCCAGCTTTGACAAAGACAACAATCGCGTGCTTTTCCAGTATGTGCCCTATGCCGACCATAACGCAATGCTAGACCCCTCCTCGGCCGACATCACAGCCCGCGTTTTGGAGATGTGCTCCTACTATGGCATCGGCAAAACCGACCCACGGGTGAAACGCGCCATCGCCTATCTCTACCGAGAACAGGAAGAAGACGGCTCGTGGTTTGGCCGCTGGGGCGTGAACTACCTCTACGGCACATGGCAGGTGCTACGAGGACTGGCCCGTATTGGAGAGGATATGCGCTCGGAGCGCATTCAACGCGCCGTCCGCTGGCTGCACTCTGTGCAAAACGAAGATGGCGGTTGGGGAGAGAGCTGCCAGAGCTACGAGCCTGGTCACCCCAAAGCCACCGGCCCCTCTACGCCCTCCCAAACCGCTTGGGCACTTATGGGGCTTTTTAACGCCGGCGACCTTTCAAGCTGTGCTGTCCAACGTGGTATCGAGTACCTTTTGAAAAACCAAACCGACGATGGCACCTGGCAGGAAGAGTGGTTCACCGGCACCGGCTTCCCGCGTGTCTTCTATCTGCGCTATCACTTCTATCGGCACTACTTCCCCCTCTGGGCGCTCGCCCAGTATCATCGGTTTGTTGCCGGCGAGCCGGGCTATACCCAAGAAGAGGCTCCAACCCCGGCCGACCGATTCGCAAACTTAGAGGTGTGAGTGTCTAGGGGGCAGTGTACCACTGCCCCCTAATTATACCCCTCTCAAAAGACGGACGTAGAGCTAGGCGCTCAATACACTTGCCGAGAGACGACTAGCTTCCCTAACGGAAACTTCTGCCCCCTCTCAGGCGTAACTCTCTTGCCTTCTATTCTGCGGCACAACTGCTCATGTGCCGACCACAATTTCATGTTTACCAGGGGGACTTTACTGCATGGCTTCAGAAACAAAACGTGAGATGCACTATCGCCGACTTGGCAACAGCGGGCTAATGGTCTCTGAAATCTGCTTGGGCAGCTGGCTCACCTATGGCAACGCCGTGGAGGATGAGCGCGCGGAGCGATGCATTGATAAAGCCTACGAGCTAGGCATCAACTTCTTCGATACGGCCAATGTCTATGCACGCGGTCGAAGCGAGGAGGTTGTCGGGCGGGCGCTGCGCAAATACCCACGAGACACCTATGTCATCGCCACCAAAGTGTTCTTCCCTATGAGCGATGGCCCTATGCCTAACAACAGCGGACTCTCTCGCAAGCATATCATGGAGCAGTGCCATGCCAGCCTCAAACGGCTCGGTGTGGACTATATTGACCTCTACCAGTGCCATCGCTACGACCCCAATACGCCCCTCGAAGAGACTTTGCGCGCCCTCGATGACCTCATTACCCAAGGGAAAGTGCTCTACATCGGCTTTAGCCAGTGGAGCGCCTACCAAATAGCGGATGCTGTGAAGTTCCAGGAAGCTCACAATATGGATCGGTTTATCTCTAGCCAACCCTACTACAACATGTTAGGACGGGGCATTGAAAAAGACGTTATCCCTGTGTGCGAGCGAGAAGGCATAGGTCAGATCGTGTTCTCCCCGCTGGCGCAGGGAATATTAACGGGCAAATACAAGCCCGGGCAGCCTCCGCCGGAAGGAAGCCGCGCCGCCGACCCACGCCAGAACATGTTCCTGAACCAGGGCCGGCTTGATGACACCGTGTTAGAGAAGGTGCAGCGACTGGAACCCATCGCAAAGCAGGCAGGGCTTACGATGGCGCAACTGGCTTTAGCATGGTGTCTGCGGCTTTCAAACGTTGCCAGTGTCATTATCGGCGCCTCCCGTCCAGAACAGGTGGAAGAGAACGCAGGCGCCGCCGGGGTGAAGCTCAGCCCCGACATCCTGAAAGCTATAGACGAGGCGCTGGCCTAATTTAGGTCGCCCTCTTAGTGGCTCTTTGGCTCCAAAAATTGCAGGGGTGCACGAACGTGCGCCCCTTCTGTGTTAGAACACTATGATACTTCTGTGAGACGCGCGGTCGTTTACGAGCGAGGGACGCTCGTTGTCCACGTTCGATTCGTCTCGGCCACCATCTGCAGCATAAAAGCGCGATCGTTATCGAATGTTACATTCCAATCGGCGTCCTGAGCCGCAAAATCAAAAACCCAAAATGCTGCTAAGGGAACGTCATAGCGCGAAAAGGCATCGAGAAACTCTTGAAACCGGGCACGCTGTTGATCCAAGGTTCCCTCCTGGCGACTCACTCCAAACTCCTCAATAACGAGGGGCTTCCCCGTCTTTTTAGCAACCTCTCTTAGTAAGCCGACAATCTCTTGCAGGTTCTTCGCTCCACCCGGATAGATGTTTTTTGGATCAGGATAGAGGTGAACGCAGAGGGTATCTATAGGGCTGGGGTTATCGCGCCGCAGGATGGTCTCAAACTGATCCACGGTATCGAGCTGCCAAGTATGATTGTGCAGATTGTGATAGGCGGACGGGCGTGGAACGGCGTTGCCGGTAAGGAGAATACGCTGAGGGTCGTATTGGCGCACCGTTGTAGCGAAGGCGTGTAATGCCACCTGAATATCATTCCAGTGCAACTCATCCCGTGCCGAGCGGCTTGCGGGTGTGCCCAAATTAGGCGCGACGGGCGGCCGGTGCTCCGAGGCGTTTGGAAGGTCGGCAACCAGATTATATTCGTTGCCGAACTCCCAGCCCCAAATGGCTTCTGAGTTACGGTATCGGGTTACGACCTGCCGAGTGAATCGGCGGATATAAGCGTTCGTTCGGCTTTTTGGGTCGCCGTAGGCCTGCATCGGCTCACCCATAAGGTCGGGCACCGTAGAAACGTTCCAAAAGAGGGAGGGGATAAGCCCCATACCGCAACGTTCGGCTGCATCTACCACCCAATCGAGCCTCGCGAAGAATTCAGCTGGCTTCTTAAGATAGAGGCTCTGCTCGGACGGCCAAAACCCGCCACACATAAAGCGCACAAAAGGAATGCCGTGTTGAGCCAAACGGCGCAGATTTGTGAGAGAAGAGCTATCGCCAGGGTTCTTCAACAGCCGATAGAACAGGTCGAAATAGTTGGCGCCGATGCCGCGATAGAGGTGCCCTGCCCGCATAAGCGTTCCGTGCTCGACGTACAGACCCTTTGGCATCGCAGCAACGGCTTGAGATGGAGGCACCGACAAACCGGTTAGAAGCCCCCCTGCCACGGTTTGCATAAACCTACGGCGGCTCAGTTTATCGCCGCTCATAGGGCCACCGTTTGCCCCCCATCTACCAGGATGGTCTGTCCGGTCACATAAGCGGCCGCATCAGAAGCGAGGAAGACCACCATGTTGGCCAGCTCTTCCGGTCGCCCCAATCGCCCCATCGGGATGGCGGCCTCCATCTGTCTACGCGCCTCTTCCACCGAGATGCCGCGCTCATGAGCACGTCGTTCCAACAGCAGTTTTATCCGATCGGTATCGAAACTGCCCGGCCCTACGTTGTTTACGGTAATGCCGTAAGGGGCTAGCTCCTGAGCAAGCGTTTTACACAGCCCTACCACTCCGGTGCGCAAGGTGTTGGAGAGCAAGAGTCCAGGAATGGGCTGACGTACTGAGGTGGAAGTAATAACCACAATGCGCCCCCAACCCGCCTGTTGCATATGCGGAAGGGCTTCTCGAATGAGACGCACCGTAGAAAGCAGCGTGCTCTCAATGGCCGCACGCCACTCGGCTTCGCCCAAAGAGGCGAACGTTCCCGGCGGCGGTCCGCCGCTGTTGGGCACCAGAATATGAAGCGCACCCAAACGGGCTACCGTTTGGGATACCGCAGAGGCGATATCCTCCGGCTTCGTTACATCCGCCACAAGCGGCAACACCTCGGCGCCGGTCTCTTCATGAATGCGATGAGCCGCCTCTTGAATCGCCTTCTCCGTGCGCGCAAAGAGGGCGACTTTGGCTCCCTCACGCGCCAATCCCAAAGCGCATGCAAACCCCAACCCCTTACTGGCCGCTGCCACAAGGGATACCTTATCTTTAAGTCCAAACTCCACTCGCGTTACTCCGTTTATTGTGTTGAACTCTATTTCGTTCCTATACCGCTCTCTTCCTGCCCACTTCTGTTCTCGGCAGAGACGGCTTCTGAACACGCCTCTTTCGAGAAACTCTCGCCTATAGACGCGAAGTGAGGGAAAAGTGTAGACTCTTTGTACACTGTTTGAATGGAGAGATCAAGAGGATGTTACGTGCTCTGCAGGGAGCGCTTTTGCTGTTAGCCATGACCATAACCTCATATGCCTACGCCATTTCCTCATCGGTTCCTACCTTCTCCGAGACATGCCGCCTGGCTTGGTACCAATACGATACGAACTTACCTCTTCACCCCACATTAAAACCCCTCGACACAACTTCAACCGGTATCCGTTATGCGCTGACCTACGATAGCATTCACGATCAGCGCGTTACGGCGATTTTAGCGCTCCCGAAACAGGGCAAAGCGCCCTACCCGGCCGTCATCGTTATGCATGGCTCGGGAGGAAATAAAGATAGCTCCTACGTGAAGGCCAGCGCCGAAATGCTGAACGGCATCGGCTTCGCAGCCCTCTCTATAGACGCGCAGTATTGTGGCGACCGAAAACGCCCCGAACGCAGCGGCGATATTTTCCTGCCCAACTCCTACACCGCACGCGATGCCTGGGTACAGACCGTGGTAGACCTACGACGCGCCATAGACTATCTGCAAAGCCGCCCCGATATCGCCAAAAACCGCATCGGCTATCTCGGCTTCTCCATGGGCGCCATGTTGGGGAGCGTGCTAGGGGGTGTAGACAGAAGGGTAGCGGCCCTCTGTTTGGCCGTTCCGGGCGGAGGGTTCGTGCAGATTGCCGAACATATCGCCGCCTACCCCCTCCTGCGGGCGCATTGGCCTATTACCATTAACCCCCAGGTGATGAAAATTATTCAGAGCGTTTCCCAGATCACCGATCCCATCTACTATATCGGCCGCATCGCTCCACGTCCCATGCTTATCTTCACCGCCAAGTACGACGAGATCATTCCTCCAGCCGCCTCAAAAGCGCTCATCGCCGCTGCTCGTAACGATAAAAACCTGCGTGTCATCGAGGTAAACTCCGGCCATATCCTTAATCCGGAGATTATCTTCACCATCCGCGACTGGTTTCAAAAACATCTGCTTCCGCAAACCACAAGCCTGAACGATTCCTTTAAAGCTCGTGCCTTCCACTCTGACACCACCTCGGCGAGATCAGGGGCAAAATGCTCTTGGAGGTTGCCAACTGCTGACCGATAGATGCGCCAATGTTGTAGGGGTAGGCCTTATGTCTACCCCTGTGCGTGAAACCGATCTATTTGGGCATGGTTTGAACAGCGCTAGCAAATACCTTCTTCTAAAGGACGAAAGACAAATAGGAGAGAGAAAGTCTTTCTCTCTCCGGTTGCTTTTGAAGCGTGTTTGTTGACTTTGTTACTTTGTTTCGGCAGGCGGAGCGCCCTGCATTGCCTCTGACGAATGGGCACGCTGCGCCCACTTATGCCATACGGCAGGATCGGCTAACAGCTTGATGGCGATTCCGCCAACCACGGAACGTGCCTGAAACCCCACCTGCTTCGCCGAGATCGTGTCGTACCAGTCGGTAAGTGGTACCCGATTCGGGGTGGCATTCATAAACGCCTCGATATGCTGCATAAAAACATCGAAATCGGTGCGGCTCTCCGCAAGGGTCGCCGTCCAAACCTCCCAGTCAAGTTTGGTGTAGGTGGCACGGTTGTCTAGCGGCAAACCGTACGGGTTCATTTTGGTGAGATAGAAGGCCACTTCCTTACGGGCAACGCTTTCAGGGAAAAGGTTTAGATGCAGAATTTTATCCCACACCAGGTTGTACTTTTGGCTCCAAGTGCCCGGCTTGTCGAAAGCGAGACGATAATGATCTCCATCGTCGGCCATCTGCATCCACTGCTGCGCCATGGAATGAGCCAGCTGAGCATACTCTCGTGCTTGTTCGGTACGCCCCGTTAGTTGGCAGAGTTTTGCGAAACAGCCTAAGGCCACAATGGCCTTAATTGAAAGGTTGCAGTTATGGGCGAGATGGCCGGCAAAGTCGTCGGTGCAGAGCTGGTTGGCCGGGTCAAGCCCATTCTGTTTTAAATAGCTGGCCCACTTCTCTAGCTCTGGCCAGTAGCGTTCGGCAAAATGGGCATTGCCGTCAATGCTGGCCTCGGCAGCCATAAGAATGAGCAGGTTACCGCTCTCCTCCACCGGCATCTGGTCTACCTCGCTTTTCTCTCCTCCGCCGTATACCTGGCCGTTGGCGAGCGGATAGGTGCCGAGATCATGGGGGGCGAAGGGGAACTTCCAACGTGGCGAGGCTGCATAGTCCATTACCGGTGTTAACAAGGCCTTCAGCAGGTCGGTGTTGAGCAGAAGGAAAAGAGGCGCGGAAGGATAGATAACATCTACCGTGCTAATACAGCCGTTGCTGAAGTTCTCTTTCGGAAAGAGCAGGAGTTGGCCATTCGGGCCGGCAGCATAGCCGTGCGCCGCCAGGCACTGCGGATAGGCTAACGTCATAAGGCGCTCATAGCGCTCTCCGCCAACATGGCGCATGTCCTCCATAAACTGCTCATCGAAGCGATGGCATCGCCTTTGCAGATCGGCGAAATCCGCCGTGGCGGATTGCAGCAGCTGCGCGATGGTCGCCCCGTTACGACGCCAATAGGGCCGTAGGCGCTGCCCCATCAACTCGATGCTATAGCGCTCGTCGTATGCCAGAAGGAGTTGGTGCGTAACCGGCGCCTCAGCAACATGAAAGGGAGGAAACGTAACGGCCAGCACCGGCCAATGGTCGTTCGCCGCCCGTGGCCATTGGGTGATGGTGGGCTGATCGGAAAGCGAGCCGCCAGCAGCGAAAGCGCCTCGCGCCACCTGATCGCTAAGCAGGTGCACCTGTCCCTTTGAAGCGGCAGCTAGGTAAAAATAACCCCAGTCAATGCGACGGTTATCGCCGGCGGCGCCAAGAATGGGCTGTGCTTCCGTGCCGAACCGTCCCACAGAAAGGCCATTTAAACTCTCCACCTGCCCCACCACAAGCTGATCGGGTGTGTTGACCGCCCATTCCGCTGAACAGTCGTAGTAAAGGGCCACTTCATGGGAGCGATGGTCTGCCGAATGCACACGCAGGGTTAGGTAGGTAAGCGGCTGTGCTAGAACATCAGGGTCATCCGGCAAAAGAGGGTTTAAAAACTCCACATCGAGCACAACGCCATCGGCAGAGAAACGATAGGTGGTTTGGGTAGGCGTGATCGTGAGGCCCTCCTGCTCCATAGGGGGTATCTCGGCAGGAAGATGCGCCCCATCTGGCAGCACCAACCCGACATCCTGTGGAGTTTGAGGCAGATTCGGCTGCGGACCGGCCCAACGATAGACCTTGCCGTCAATGCGTATAAGCCCGCACATCGCGTTTACGGCGCCCGTCCAGTGACGAGTCCAATCGTCCGTCAAATGGTCGCTCATGCTCCACACACTAAAATAGGGGTCATGAACCACCAGAGGGACAGCGGGCGGACGATAGTGTGCGGTCTCTGCAGCCCGCGCCATGGCAACGACACAAGGCATTAGAACAAGCAGAGGCAACAGGGAATGGGCCAAATGGGTAACAGAGAAAGTCATTTGTGTTGTGAAAACCTCCGAGTACTTTTATTTAGTAAGGATCGGTGAGTCGTTCCTCAACGACTTCAAGCTGCTCGCCGTCTTGGCTCACCTTGCGGAAAAAGCAGGAGCGATAGCCCTCATGACAAGCAGCCCCCGTCTGCTCTACCTTGATCAAAAGACAGTCCTTATCGCAGTCCACGCGCATCTCCCGTACCCGTTGCACATTGCCGGAGGTCTCCCCCTTCACCCAGAACTGCTGACGCGAGCGGCTCCAGTAGGTGGCCCTTCCTGTCTGCAGGGTGCGTTCGACGGCCTCCTGATTCATATAGGCGACCATCAAAACCTCTCCACTATCGGCATCCTGCACGACCACGGGTATCAGGCCATTGGCATCGAACTTGAGATTTTGAGGCACTTGCATCGTGAAAACTCCTGTGGTTCAAACGTTTGGTTGTTCTTGCGAAAAATCCGTGATGCGGCCACTAGCGCACACAGACACCATGCTCGGCAAGATAGGCTTTGATCTGCGCGATGGTGTAGTGTCCATCGTGAACCATCGAGGCGATAAGGGCCGCATCGGCTTTGCCTTCCGTAAGCGCTTCCAGACAGTGATGGGGCGTGCCGGCTCCGCCGGATGCGATCACCGGTATTCCGACCTTTTCGGCCACCGCCCGGGTCAGTTCAAGATCATAGCCGAGCTGTGTCCCATCGCGGTCCATGCTGGTAAGCAGAATCTCTCCGGCGCCTAGCGCTTCCGCCTGCTGCGCCCATTCGATGGCATCAAGCCCCGTAGGCGTACGCCCTCCGTTCACATAGACCTCCCAACGAGGGCGTCCATCCGGGTAGGTACCCACCCGACGTGGGTCTATCGCGATGACAACACACTGCCTTCCAAAACGCTCGGCGGCCTCGCTGAGAATCTCCGGGCGCTTTACAGCAGCCGTATTTACCGCCACCTTATCAGCACCGGCACAGAGGATTCGCCGAAAATCGTCCACACTGCGAATACCGCCCCCCACCGTGAACGGAATAAAGACCTGTTCGGCCACACGCTCGGCGACCTCCACAATCAGGTCGCGCTGTTCATAGCTGGCAGTGATGTCGAGGAAAACGAGTTCATCGGCGCCTTCGGCATCGTATTTCGCCGCCAATTCCACCGGATCGCCTGCATCACGCAAGTTGAGAAAGTTCACCCCTTTAACAACCCGACCTGCCTTAACGTCTAAGCAGGGAATAATGCGCTTCGCCAACATGCTCTGACCTTTCCGCCTTCAGATTATAGCACTTTTGCTTCCGAAAACGGTCTCCTCAAAGCCTATCTTGACAAGGGAGCCAGTATTCAAGTATTATAGAAAACACTTGAATATTGAGCCTTTCTGGAGAAAGCCAACGCCCATGCCAACAGGCGAAAAACGCTGTCTTAAAGAGGCCCTTTACGAGCAGTTCGCTCGCATTGGCCGCGCCCTAGCCAATCCACATCGTCTTGAGTTGCTTGACCTTCTTGCGCAAGGGGAGCGGACGGTGGAGGATTTGGCTCGTGAGATGGAGCTATCGGTTGCCAATGTGTCTCAACACCTGCAAATCCTGCGTGGAGCGCGTTTGGTAGAGGTACGTCGTTCTGGCCTATATGCTTACTATCGGCTTGCCGATCCCCACGTCTTTTCTTTATGGCGATCCATACGTACCTTCGGGGAAACCCGCCTCGCAGAGATACAGCAGGTGGTCGCAAGCTATTTTAACAATCGGGACAGCCTACAGGCGATAACGTTGCAGGAGCTGAAGGAGAGACTGGCAGAAGGCAGTGTCATCGTAATTGATGTGCGCCCCTATGATGAGTATCTCCAGGGGCACATTCCTGCCGCACAAGCCATCCCCTTAGAGGAGTTGGAAAGGCGTTTACAAGAGCTGCCACGCGACCAGGAGATCGTTGCCTACTGTCGAGGGCCTTATTGTGTCTTCGCCGACGAGGCGGTCGCCCTGCTCCAACAGCACGGTTTTAAGGCTTTAAGGCTGCTGGAGGGATTGCCGGATTGGCGGGACGAGGGCTTGCCCGTAGAAGTTGGAGGAGATAAGCGATGAGCACAATTTCTGTAGAGACACTGCGAAGATGGTTAGAAGAGGGACGACCTGTAACTGTGGTAGACATTCGTCGTACGAAAGATCGGAAAGAATGGTATATTCCAGGCAGTCTACATGTAGACATCTACGATGCGGTAGCAAACCGCGATCCCTCCGCTCTGGCCGATCTGAATCTTCCGTCGGATGCTCCGGTGGTCTTCGTCTGTAACATGGGGGTGACCGCCGCCATCGCCGCAGAGCTTTTAATCCGACAAGGTATCGAGGCCTACGTGCTTGAGGGGGGAATGCAGGCGTGGAGTTTAGCCTACAACGTCGCAGACGTTCCTTTTGAAGCGGGCGTGGAGATACTGCAGGTGCGCCGAACCGGCAAGGGCTGCCTCTCCTATATGATAGGGTCGGACAAAGAATCTGCCGTTATTGATGCCTCTGTTGAAGCAGAAGTCTATCAATCCCTCGCACAGCAACGTGGTTGGGAAATCCGGGCGGTGATAGATACCCATGTCCATGCCGACCATATTTCACGTGCTTTGAGCTTGACACGCCAAACGGGGGCAACCCTCTATTTGCCGGCGCAGAACCGCGTTCACTATGCCTTTACACCTCTTGAGGATGGAGATAGTATAGACATCGGCCGCGCCCGTCTCATCGTATGTCATACGCCGGGACATACCGAGGAGAGCAGTTGCTATCTCCTCAATGATAAGGCCCTATTTACCGGCGACACGCTCTTTTTAGACGCGGTGGGTAGGCCTGACCTTCATACCGATCCCGAAGCGGCCCGAAGACGGGCCGAACGGCTCTACGATAGCCTTTTGCGATTGCAATCGCTTCCACCTTCTACCCTTATTCTTCCAGGGCACACCGATTCTCCGACTCCCTTCGATGGTCGCCCCCTTGTGAGAACTTTGGGCGAAATATACCAGACGACTCCGCTGTTACAAGAGAGCGATAAGGAGGTGTTTGTGCAAACTATTCTCGCACGCATTCCACCTACGCCTCCAAACTATCTTGAAATCATTCACATCAACGAAAGCGGTAGCCTAGAGACACTCGCAAAGCCCGTTACCGAATTAGAGGCAGGGGCAAATCGCTGTGCCGTTCATTAACGTCTTTGGTGAACGCCACAACGCAGAACCTCGACTTGGCATTCAGGCCAATTTGGCTCAGTTTGCCCTGTTGATCGTCATTAACGCCTTTGTTGGAGGCATGGTAGGGCTTGAGCGAACGGTGCTGCCTCTTATAGGCATCTCGCTATTTCATCTCCATTCCGACGCCATCATGGTAAGCTTTATCGTGAGTTTTGGCGTCGTGAAGGCCTTTGTTAACCTCTTTTCCGGTGCTCTCGCAGATAGATTTGGGCGCAAGCGTATTCTGGTATTAGGTTGGCTCTTCGGGCTTCCCATACCCTTTCTTCTCATGTGGTCTAAAAGCTGGTACTGGATCAACGTTGCCAACATGCTACTGGGGGTGAATCAGGGGCTTGCTTGGTCTATGACCGTCAACATGAAGATAGACCTTGTAGGCCCGCGCCGGCGCGGTCTTGCAATAGGGCTGAACGAGTTTGCAGGTTACTTCATGGTTGGCCTCACCGCATTCGTAACCGGCTATTTGGCAAGCTGCTACGGCCTTCGCCCAAAACCGTTCTATCTGGGCATCGGTTATGTGCTGTGTGGTCTGCTTCTCTCCTGGCTTTTTGTACGAGAGACCCAGCAACATGTCGCTGTAGAGGCCGCACAGCGTTCATCCAGCCAACAGAGCGAGAAACTCTCTTTTCGAGAGGTGTTTCTGCGAACGAGTTGGAGAGATCGATCTCTGTTCGCCGTCTGCCAGGCCGGTCTTGTCAATAACCTCAATGACGGGATGTCTTGGGGAATCCTCCCTCTTTTTTTCAGTGCCTACGGTTTATCGGTGGAGCGGATAGGCCTCTTGAAGTTCGTCTACCCTGCCATATGGGGGATTATGCAGATAGTGACCGGCCCGCTCTCCGATCGGATCGGGCGCAAGGGTCTCATTGTTCCAGGCCTGGTGCTCCAAGCGTTCGCTCTAGCCCTTATCCTGATGGCCCACCGTTTCAGCGGTTGGTTGTTCGGCAGTGTGCTGCTTGGTTTGGGAACGGCGATGGTCTATCCAACCCTCATTGCCGCCGTCAGCGATAGTGTAGCCCCTCAATGGAGGGCGCGTGCGCTAAGCGTCTACCGTTTTTGGCGTGATATGGGGTATGCCATCGGCGCCCTACTGGCCGGCATCTTGGCAGACCTCCTTGGCTACGCTTGGGCTATCGGCGTCGTGGCAACCCTTACTTTTCTATCGGGGATGGTTGTCTTTGTTGTGAGGCGACACCGAGCCGCCGCCTTCTGAACAGACCGTTTTCCTGCAAGCTATCGCGCCACGAGCAGCGGCAGCAACAACGACAGATCGTAAAGCAGACCAAAAAGCAGATGGGCTTGAGCGGTTCCTACGACACTGATGGCGCGATAGGCCTTCACGATGGCCGGCAGTGCCAATAGCGTTAGCAAAGTGAATGAAGGCAATAGATGCCACAGCACGCCAACGACAACGAAGAGAAGCGGGAAAAAGAGAAGGCCCATCAAAATCGCCTTTCCCCACGCCAGAGGCAGTAAGTTCGCTAAGGTGTACACGCCTGCAGCCCGATCATCCGAACGATCTCGAAGATTGTTGGCATGGAGAATGGCGTCTACAAGGGAGGCAATGGGTAGGCTCAACAACAGCACACGCCCTACCCAGGCAGGCTCTAGCGGAGCCATTTGGGTGAGATAGGCGCCTAAGGAGAAGCCGAAACCGAAGGTCAACACAATCAGCAGATCGCCAAGGGCATAGCGTTTTAGGGTTATGGAGTAGAGCAATGCGGTAAGGGCACCGACGACCACAAGCCCCACAATGTACCCCGTCGGGGCAGAGGAGCCGAGCATGAGAAGAAGCAACAAGCCGCAGGCCAGCGCTGCCACCGATAGCAGGGTACCGAACTCAAACATCTGTTTCGCACCTAGCAAGCGTTGCGTCAGCACGCCACTGCCGTGTTCGGGACGTACATCCACATGGTTTTTGTAGTCATAGTAGTCGTTATAGACGTTGGCAGCAGCATGAGCGAGCACGCCTCCCAAAAAGGTGAGTAGAAACGCGATCAGATGAAACCGATGGGTTTGCTGCACGGCTAACACCGTGCCCAACAGAATAGGCACGATGCTGGCAGGAAAGGAATAGGCTCGAAGCGCCTGCCAATAGACGCGAAACGGAGCAGGTTTTTGAGGCACTATGTCTGTTGTCATTGCACCCTCCTGTCAATAGTTTCGTTCGGCAATATAGGCAGCCAGCAGCTCAAGGCTTGCACGCGACGGGGTTTCAGGGAGCAGGGCCAGCGATTGTTTTGCGCACTCCACATGGGCCTGTGCCAGCGTTTGCGTTTTCTCGAAGGCACCTGCACTTTCGAGCAGGTTGCAGACGGCATCTACGGCCTCCTCGCCCAGGTTCGGATTGCCAAATGCATCTAAAAGCATCGTTTTTCTTTCGGCGGGAATCTCCTCAAGCGCGAGTAGGAGGGGCAGAGTGGCGCGACCATCACGCAGATCGCTGCCGCGCGGCTTGCCGGTGATGGCGGGGTCTCCCACGTAGTCCAACAGATCGTCCACAATTTGAAAGGCCATTCCTATGCGAAAGCCGTATTCGGCGAGGGCCTCCTCCTGCGTTTCGTCAGCACCGCCTAAAATGGCTCCGCAACGGCAACATCCCTCCACAAAGACGGCAGTCTTTTTACGCAAAATCTCGAAATACTCCGGTATCGGCAGGTCTATGCGCCCTGTCGCCACGATCTCCATCACCTCGCCCTCACTCATATCGATCGTCACTTCTGAAACGGTACGAATGATGCGCAGGTCTCCATCGAGCGCTAACAGGCGCATTGAACGGGCGAGAATGTAGTCCCCACTGAGCACCGCAACGCCGTTTCCATAGACGGCGTTAGCGGTAGGGCGCCCTCGACGTATGGCGGTATTGTCTACCACATCGTCGTGTACCAAGGTGGCCATGTGGACAAACTCCATCGCCGCACCAACGGTGGCTACACGCGTGGGGTCTGCATTGGGGTTCACAGCCCGCGCCGCCAAAGCGACCATGGCGGGTCGCAGACGCTTACCTCCCGCTTCCAGCAGGTGGCGTGACAGCGCAGAGATGGTGCGCACGTCGGAGCCTAGCTCCGCTTGCATCCGCGCTTCCACCGCTTGGAGGTCGGCCCTTACAGGCTGAAGAAAGGCTGCCGTGGCAACAATGCCACTCGATTTTGTTGTTGAAATGGGGACAACGTTCATTGTAAAACCTCCCCGGTATAGGCCGGCCGAACCCCTATATGGATGCAAACCGTGCCAAAATTTAGGTCATAGACGGTAATTTGGGTCAGTCCTGCCCGTTTCATGGCCTCCGCCAGCTCCTCGCGAGAAACGAACTGTGCGATCGATTCGGGCAGATAAGTATAGGCCTCTTTTCGGCTGAGCCAGCCACCGATACGGGGCAGAATTTTGAATAGATAGAGATCGAGCAGAGGGCGTAGGAGACATGGACGAGGCCGCGTGAACTCCAAAATCACCACCCTCCCCCCCGGGCGCGCGACGCGCACCATCTCCGCCAGGGCCCTCTCCAAACAGGCCACGTTCCGCACTCCAAAACCCACCGTCACCACGTCGAAGGAGGCGTTGGGATAGGGCAGGTTCTGCGCATCGGCCACGGCCATTTTGATCTGCTTATAGGCCCCGTTACGTATCTTCTGAAGAGCGATCTGCAACATCGGAACACAGAAATCGGCACCCAACACCGTTCCCTGCTCCCCCACGGCGCGCGCCAAAGCCAGAGCGAAATCTCCCGTGCCCGTACACACATCGAGACAGCGCTCACCGGCCCTCACATTTGCCAAACGCACTGCCCGCCATCGCCAAGCGTGGTGCCGGTGGAAGCTGAGAATGGAGTTAAGCCGGTCGTAGCGTGGGGCGATTGTGGCGAACATCGCCTGCACATAGCGGGATTTTTCGCCGGTAACCAGCGGTTTTTTGCGGGCAACGCTCGACATAACTATTTTAACCGACGTCCCTTCTTCCGAAACGCGCTTTATGCCCCTAAGTTTGTGTGCTTTTTCACAAACCTGCGGCGGAGTATACCTTCTCTTGAGAGAAGGAGTCAACGCATTGAAACATATTGCTCACTAATGATATTTCTACTCTAGAGAACGCTCCACCCCCATATTTAGTTCCTTTACGACATCTCCAGCACAGAGGGGAGAGTGGGTCTATTTCCCCGTTGGGTCGGTTGTTGCGTTTGGTAATGGAGGCGGTTGGGAGAGATGAGGGTTTTTGAGAAAATCCGAGCGATAGCGGCACTTGGCCACGATCTCCTGTTCATAGGGAGCTGCATCGGCGATGTTGGATAGGTTATGCTCCTGCATTACCTGGGCAAGCACTGCAGGGAAGGGATTGATGTTTCCGCGATTCACCTGTCTATCGAACAGGGTAGCAAGACCGGCCTCAGAGTGGATAACATCTGAGACTTTGCCGGTGAGGGTCTGACCGTTAACCTGCACGGTCACCGGGAAATTGGCGGGCCAATAGTTGGCGATGGCGGTTTCGATCTGGGCGACCCGAAACGGGGTGCTAAGGCGCCCGGCACGCTGGAACACGGCGGTGAGTCGTCTGTCCGCGATAACCTTCATGACGGCATCGGCTCCTACCAGCTCCGCTCCGGTATCGGGGTCAACCACATCGAGCGTGCCATCCGGAGTAACATCTACCCCAAAGCGATGAAAATCGTTCTGAAAAGCGCTTGGGTTTTCACTCTTTTCTCTCTGAAGCACAGGAATGAGGTCGCCTTTTCCGTTGGCGGCGGTGATGAACTGAAGAAAGCCGACGGACACATAGCCTGTGTCGTAGGTGTTGACGGCATCGAACCCACCCTCTAATGGAGAGACGGCGGCCAACACATGAGCCTGTTCTGGGGTGAGATGGGCGGCATCGAAAAGCGCTTGCAACTCCTGCGGAGGCATGGCCTTCAGCGAAATGCCTGCCGTATCGGTGCCTTGTGGGAAGCGATAGTAGGCATAGGCGGGGGGCATATCTATGTTGTCTTGATAGGTAAAAGAGACGCCATCGTCGAAGATGACGGTGGTTTGAAGCGGCGTTACCGCGTTGGCAAAGGGCGGAGGATCGCCGCAGGCGGCGAGCAGATCAGGAGGAATAGGGCCTGGGAAAGGGGGTGGAGCCGTTCGCTTTGGAACGGAGTAGCCAAGGGCGGCGTTGGCCGCATCGGCCGCTTTCTGAGCTTGGTAACGATCCCAAGCGATCTTGGCCTGCACCCACGCTTTCCAACTCGCATAGGGCGACTGCGCCTGGGTCGGCTGTTGCGTGGGAGGGGCTGCGGCGGCACCGATGGCGATCTGGTAACTCAAAAGCCACTTCGACCCATCCGGTGTGAGGCGCACCTGCCACGGCCCGTGTTTTAGCGAATCGGAGGGTAAGCTGTAAGCCAGCCGTCCGGGCGCCTGCCAATAGGCAACGATCTGGGCGCACTCCTGCGGAGTGAACATGGGCGGAGGAGGAGGGGTTTGTTGGGAGCTAGGTGCCTGCGCAAAGGCGAGCGAGGAGCATAGCAAAAAAGCGATCAGCGTTCGACAAACGCGTTGGAAGCCCATTCCCTCTCTCCTCCTTTGTGCAGCGTAGGCATAAACACCGACCTCAAACGTCTCAGGGAAAAACCTGTTTCGATGCTTCTCATGAAGCTTGCACACACCTTCCGCTGTACAGTTTACCATTATACCCGTCTCTCTATCGGTGGAGAGGGGGCACACAACGAAATGCGTGGTTGACAACTTTTTCAAAAAGATGCTATACTTTTCATTGGTAAGCGAACAGCAGCGTAGCTTGTGATTTTTACCTCGGCGTAAGCAGGCGCAACGGTGCGACTGTTTTTGGAAAGACCCCTTTGATGTGGTCGGGCCGTTGATGCTGTTTCCTCATACGGCACTCCTCCTTAAGCGATGTCATTGCAAACGGCCTTGCTATGCCTTTTGCAAGAGATCGCTTCCAAAAGAACTTGCGACCATCGCGCACGGTCTTTCCTAGTTTCAGCGTAACTATTCATGAACCATCACAATTCTGCTGCATCGCTCTGTGTTCCATAAAAACCATCTACCACTCTTAAGGAGAACGCTAAATGACAACACCCAAAGAGGTAATCGAGTTCGCACGGGAGCGCGAAGTGCGCGTTGTGGATGTCCGTTTCACCGACCTGTTCGGGCAGCAACAGCACTTCTCCATCCCTGCTACGGCTTTCACCGAGGAGGTGTTTTCAGAGGGCCTCGCTTTCGATGGCTCCTCCATTCGGGGCTTTAAAACCATTGACGAGTCGGACATGCTGCTTCTGCCCGACCCCAATACGGCTTTCATAGACCCCTTCTTCGATGTCGTGACCCTCAATATCGTTTGTGATATTGTGGACCCCATTACCCGCGAGCGCTACAACCGCGACCCGCGACAGGTGGCTCACAAAGCCGAAGCCTATCTTAAGAGCACCGGCATCGCCGACACCGCCTACTTCGGGCCGGAGGCCGAGTTCTACATTTTCAACGATGTGCGCTACGACCAGACCACCCACTCCGGCTACTACTTCATTGATAGCGACGAGGGTATCTGGAATTCGGGGCGCGACGAGAAGCCCAATCTCGGCTATAAAATCCCCTACAAGCGCGGCTACTTCCCGGTACCGCCTCTCGATTCACTGCAGGAGCTGCGCACCGAAATGATGCTCAACCTCATTGAGGCGGGCATCGAGGTCGAGATGCAGCACCACGAGGTGGGAACCGCCGGCCAAGCCGAGATTGACATGCGCTTCGACACTCTTGTCCGTATGGCCGACAAGCTTCAAACCTACAAGTACATCATCAAAAACACGGCCATTCAAAACGGCTACACCGTCACTTTTATGCCCAAGCCGCTTTTCCAAGATAACGGCTCCGGCATGCACACCCACCAGTCGCTATGGAAGGATGGCAAACCCCTCTTCTTCGATGAGAAGGGCTACGGGCAGCTCTCCGAGCTAGCCGTCT
>Ga0209061_1000552_pt1 | contig 88931 bp, 72 predicted proteins | sample Coa_R1_10_FD_187157 | JGI IMG/M metagenome (GOLD analysis project Ga0209061, IMG submission 187157) | Surface soil microbial communities from Centralia Pennsylvania, which are recovering from an underground coalmine fire - Coalmine... | ecosystem: Environmental > Terrestrial > Soil >...
GCAGGCATGCCCGCCCGGCAGCAGCACCCGCCACGAGCACCCCGCCAGCGCCCGCAGACCGCACGCAGACAGCGGCAGCATGCCCGGAAACCGCCACGGACACACGCACAGCAACCAGCAGAACACGAAAAGTACGAAACATTCCGGCACCACAGTCACGCCAGGCGTACAGGAATGTCAGACCCAAACGTGAAGATGGTTCCCACAGAAACGTGAAGACCTCTGCGTGGAGCTGAGGGGATTCGAACCCCTGACCCCCTCCATGCCATGGAGGTGCGCTACCAGCTGCGCTACAGCCCCTCGGCAGCACGTGCGTACCGACCGGAACTCAGACAGCATACCGGTTCGCGGCGGCTGCGTGGCACCTACGGGTGGGCGCCGTGGCGGCTGCGGCCGGATGGCCTGGCACCGGCCTGGTTCGGCGACCTCAGCGCTCGGCACGAGGAAGCCGGTCAAGGGTAGTGTCTGGTCTGGTGGGGCGAACGATGGATCGTTTCACGGTGGCCACCGCATACTGGCACCGCACCGAGGACGGGCGGGTCCAGTGCGACGTGTGCCCGCGGGCGTGCCGACTGCACGAGGGGCAGCGCGGTTTCTGCTTCGTGCGGATGAGGCGGGAGGACTCGATCGTGCTGACCAGCTACGGCCGTTCCAGCGGCTACTGCGTGGACCCGATCGAGAAGAAGCCGCTGAACCATTTCCTGCCGGGCACGGCGGTGCTCTCGTTCGGCACCGCGGGGTGCAACCTGGGCTGCCGGTTCTGCCAGAACTGGGACATCTCGACGTCGCGGGAGACCGACACGCTCGCCGACGAGGCCGCCCCCGCCGCGATCGCCGCGACCGCGGCGCGGCTCGGCTGCCGCAGCGTGGCGTTCACCTACAACGACCCGGTCATCTTCTTCGAGTACGCGGCCGACGTGGCCGACGCCTGCCGGGAACTCGGCATCAAGGCGGTGGCGGTGACGGCCGGCTTCATGTGCCCGGCGCCGCGGGCCGAGTTCTACCGGCACATCGACGCCGCGAACGTGGACCTGAAGGGATTCACCGGCGAGTTCTACCGCCGGACATGCCTGGCCAGGCTGGACCCGGTGCTGGACACGCTGCGGTACCTCAAGCACGAGACCGCTGTGTGGCTGGAGATCACCAACCTGGTGATCCCGGGACTCAACGACTCCGACCGCGACATCGACGCGATGACCCGTTGGGTGGCGGGGCAGTTGGGCGCGGACGTCCCGGTGCACTTCACCGCGTTCCATCCGGACTTCAAGATGCTGGACCGGCCGCCGACCCCGCCGCAGACGCTAGGCAGGGCCCGGCGCATCGCAATGGACAACGGCGTCCGATACGCCTACACCGGCAACGTCCACGACCCCGAGGGCCAGGGCACGCGCTGCCACGGATGCGGCACGCTGGTGATCGAACGCGACTGGTACCGGCTGGGTGCCTGGCGGCTCACCGGCGACGGCCGGTGCCTGAACTGCGGCACCCGGCTGCCCGGCGTGTTCGACGGTCCGCCGGGGACCTGGGGACCGAGGCGGCTGCCGGTGCGACTGGCCACCCGGTAGCGGGACCCGCCATGGCAGCGAGAACGCGCCGCGCGCGGATCGGGGACGTGCACGAGCTCGCCATGGGCATGCCGCACGTCACCGTCGAGTACGGGAAACAGGGCAACCCGGTGTACCAGGTCGGCGGCAGGTCGTTCGTGTTCTTCCGCACCCCGCGCCCCGATGCGACCGATCCCGAGACCGGCGAGCGGTACCCGGACGTGATCGTGTTCTGGGTGCCGTCGGAATCCGACAAGCAGGCACTGGTCCAGGACGAGTCATCGCCGTTCTTCACCACGCCGCACTTCGACGGCCACCCGTCGGTGCTGGTGCGGGCGAGCCGGATCGGCGAGCTCACGCTGCAGGAACTGACCGAGATCATCCAGGACGCCTGGCTGGCTCAGGCATCGCCCCGGAGGGCGGCGGCCTGGCTCAGCGCACATCGAGGGCGGTTAGCCGACAGGCTGCGACCCGGAATAGGCGCCCCGGCTCCGGCGGCCGACAAGCGGCCGAGACGGGGTCGGCCGGGCTGGTTACCCGGGGCGGGACGGTGGGCCGTGGCTGCGGATGACCTTCCCGCCGGGGCTGCGGGCCTCGCTGGTGCCGTCCGGGTGCGCGATCAGCCGCCAGCCCAGCTCGTGCACGACGACGTGGTGGTGGAACCAGCAGTAGTCCTTCAGCCCGGCCAGGCTGGTGCGCCCGCCGTCGGCGCGGTGCACGACGTGGTGCGGCTCGCAGCCGGCGGCAGGCTGATCGCAGCCGCCGGGAAACGCGCAGCCCTGGTCGCGCAGCGCCACCAGCCGCCGCAGGTGCACCGGGACCTGGCCGGCCTGGCCGACGTCCAGCGGCAGCGACGGCCCATTCAGCCCCTTGCCGAGCAGGTTGCGCCGCAGGAACGACGCCACCCCGCCCGGCCCCGACACCACGTGCAGCACCGTGGCCAGGATCTGCTGCTCCAGCATCGCCAGCACCTCGGCATGCGTCCCCCGCCGACCCGCACGGCCCGCACGGCCCGCACCATCGCGCCTCGCGGCGGCGTGCCGCTGCGCGGCTGCGCGGGACCGGACGCGGTGATACTCCACGCACAGGTCGACTAGCCGCTCCACCGCGCCGGGGTCGATGTCCCCGGTGACCACCGGCACGATCATCGCGTCGGCGATGACGGCGCGGGCGGCGGCACCGTCCAGCCACGCCCCGCCGTCGCCGGGGCCGACCGCCGCGGCGGCCCGCGCCGCGGCCCACCGGGCTCGGTAGTCCGCGATCCACTTGTCCTGCAGCACCGAGCCGCCGTCCAGGTCCAGCAACTCGGCGAAGTGCACGTGCACGAGGGCCTTCACCGGCTGACCGGCGCGGCCAGGCAGCAGGTCGCTGGCCAGCAGCCGGGTCATCGCCTCGTCCAAGGCGTCGTGCAGCCGCTGCGGCCGGGTGCGCCGGTCGCCGCTGCCCTGCGGGGCCGACAGCGCGTCCAGCACCGCCTGCACCTTGGCCGCGCAGGCCGGGGCCAGGTCGCCGCGGATGATCCCGGCGCCGTCGATCGTGGTGTCCAGCGACACGCCGCGGTCCAGGGCCGGGTCCCGGCCCGGGTCCTCATCCGGCGGCGCGACGCGGCTGCGGATCTCCGCGCACAGCGCCGCCAGCGCCCGCAGGTCCGCCCCGGCCCGTGCCGCCGCGACCAGGATCGCCTCGGCCTTGCCCCGGAACTCCTCCGGGATGGCCCGGGTCCACTTCGCCAGCTGCACCGCCACCGACTTCGTGATGACATCGCCATCGGCCAGCGCCGCGGTCAGCACCGGGTGCTCGCGGGCCAGCGCCTGCACCGCCTTGTGCCCGGCGGCCTGGCCCTTCGTCTCCCCGAGCGAGTACACGATCCACGTCCGCAGGCTGCGCTGCCCATAGGCCAGGTGCCCGTCCCGGGCGTCGAACGCCTCCAGGAGCCGGCCGAACGCCGCTGCGGCGATGGCGTCGGCCCGGGTCAGCCCGTGCAGGCACTCCGCCAGCGCCGCTTCCGGCATCTGCTGCACGTCGGCGGCGGCCAGCCAGCTGGCCCCGGCCAGCATCATCGCCAGCGCCTCCCCCGCGCTGGACGGAACCGTCACCGCGGTCATGGTGCGTGCCTCACCTCCCCGGGCACGTGTCAGGTGATGTGTTCTGCTGGCCGCAACTTCTTCCCGGCCATGCTAGTCTCTGCTTTCTAATTCAGAGAATAACAGGCGCCACCGACATTCCCGGCGACCGGCACGCTGTGAGATGACTGGAGCCGGCGCTCGATTCGGCTGGCGGGGCGCGGTAGATTGACGCTGGCGCGGGGAGGGCGCCGCCGGGTCCGCGGGAAGGACTGAGTCCGCCTCCGCTCGGCGAAAGCGTTGCCCGGCTGAACGGCAGGACCGTCTTTCCTGAGCCGGAACGCGGGCCCCGGCTTGGGGAGGAGACGTGTCATGTCCCAGCTTCCGGGCCGCCCCGATCTGGATCAGCTCCGCCATCAGGCCCGCGAGCTGCAGCGTGCCGCCGCGGGCGGTGATGCCGGTGCGCTGCGGCGGCTGCGGCTGGTTTCCGGGAAGCCGACGTTGTCGGCCGCGCAGCTTGCGATCGCCAGGGAGTACGGCTTCCCGAGCTGGGCCAGGCTCAAGGACGAGACGCAGCGCCGCCGCGCCGCCGCCGACGATGCCGGACGGGCCGCGCCGGAACAGGCGCCGGCCGGGCGGCTCGCGCCGGAGCCGCCGCCGGCGGGGGCGGCCGCGGCCGGCCCGCTGACCGCCGACGCGCAGCACCTGGTCGACGGGCAGTACGCCGACCGGCCGTGGCTGCGGCCGGTGCTGGACGCGGTGCTCGCGGCGCTGCCCGCGCTCGGGCCGGTGACGGTGCAGGCGCGCAAGACCCTGGTCGCGCTGGTCTCGCCGCGGCGCACGTTCGCGGTGGTGCAGCCGACCACGAAGACGAGGGTGGATCTCGGCCTGCGGCTGCCCGGCGCCGAGCCGGGCGGGAGGCTGCAGGCGGCCAGGAACATGGGCAGCGGCGCGGCCACGGTCCGGATCGCGCTCGCCGGGCCCGGCGACGTGGACGCCGAGGTCCGCGACCTGATGCGGCGGGCATACCAGCAGAGCACGGCGGCGGTGCCGCGGCGTCCCGCCAGGCGGCCCGGGCCCCGGGTCGGGACGCTGACCGTGGTGATCGAGGGCGACGACCTGCCCGGCCTGACCTGCCGGCCGGAGCCGACGGGACGGCGGCATCACAACATTCATGTCGCGCTGTCCGGCCGCGGCACGGACCGGCCGGCGCTGACCGTGCCGGGCAGGCCGGGGCTGGCCGCCGAGCCGGTGCCGGGCGACGCGCCGTCGGCGCGCTGGGAGGTCCCGGTGACGGTGCGGCGCGACGATCTCGGCTTCGACTTCGGCGGGCCGTTCGTTGGCGGCGACCGGGCCGACCGCCACCTCGGCCTGGTGTGGGGCGACGTGCCCGGCGACGGGACGCTGCGGCTGTTCCGCGGGGCCAAGCTGCGCCTGGCCGACGTGGACCCGGCCCTGATCGAGGAGGCCATGCGGCCGGGCCGCCGGCTCGTCGCGCGGGTCCGGCTGACCGACCGCAACGGGAACCCCGTCTGCGCCAGGCTGCGGCCGCCGGCCATCGCCTGGTCCGCAGGGCACGGCTGAGTGCGGCGCCCGGCTTACCCGGTCGGCAGCACGGCGACGATCGGCAGCGCGGCCTGCCGGACCGGCTGGAACCTGGCCGGGCGGTAGCTACGGGCAAGCGCGGCCGGAACGCGGCGAGGCCGGGCCGCGGGGCCGGGGGACGCGCAGCACCGGCCGTTCGGGATAGTGGGGGGCATGGGTGAGGTGCGAGCGCCGCGGCGGGACGCGGACGTGCCCGGGTTCTGCCGGGCGCTCGGGATTCCCGGGCTGGCCGACGTGCACGTGCACTTCATGCCGCCGCGGCTGCTGCGCCGGGTGTGGGACTACTTCGACCGGGCCGGGCCGCTCGTCGGGGTCAGCTGGCCGATCAGGTACCGGTGGAGCGACGCGGACCGGGTGGCGCACCTGCGCGCGATGGGGGTGCGGATGTTCAGCGCGCTCGCGTACCCGCACCGGCCCGGCATGGCGGCGGAGCTGAACTCCTGGACGCTGGCGTTCGCGCGGGCCACGCCGGGCTGCCTGCCGTCGGCGACCTTCTATCCCGAGCCGGGGGTCGACGCCTACGTGCGGCGGGCGCTGGACGCGGGGGCGCGGATCTTCAAGGTGCACCTGCAGGTGGGCGGGTTCCCGCCGGACGACCCGCTGCTGGACGGGGTGTGGGGCCTGCTTGCGGAGGCCGGGGTGCCGGTGGTCGTGCACGCCGGGCACGCGCCGGCGGGGACCGAGCACACCGGCCCCCGGCCGTTCGGGTCGCTGCTGGCGCGGCACCCGCGGCTGGCCGCGATCGTCGCGCACATGGGGGCGCCGGATTACCGAGAGTTCCTGCACCTTGCCGCGAGCTACGAGCGGGTGGCGCTGGACACCACGATGGTGTTCACCGGGTTCTTCGACAGGCTGGCGCCGTTCCCCGCCGCGGCCCTGCCGCTGGCGCGCGAGCTCGGCCTGGGCGGCAAGGTGCTGCTCGGCAGCGACTTCCCGAACATCCCGTACCCGTACGCGCGGCAGGTCGCCGCGCTGGCCGGGCTCGGCCTCGGCGAGGCCTGGCTGCGCGCGGTGTGCTGGGACAACGCGGTCGCGATGTTCGGCGGGCCGCATCCCGGGCGGCCGGCGGAGGCCGGGCGGCCTCCTGCGCGGCCGGCGGAGGCCGGGCCGCATCCCGGGCGCCCGGCGGAGGCCGGGCCGCAAACTTTGCATGAAAAAACGGGGAGAAACCCCCGGAATACGACCGGCCGGCAATAACGCCGATGAACGGGGGCGGCGCGGGCAGGATCAGGGCGTCCGCTTTGCGCGGGATCAGGGCGTCCACTTGCCGAGCGTGAAGGCCGGATGCCACAGGCTCAACGGCCAGAAGAGAACCGAGATCACGTACTGAACCCAGCTATGCAGCGACGAGAAGCTGCCGGCCGTCGTCGGCAGGTGAGGAGATGCCGTGTTGAAGAACACGCCTATCAGGATGTAAAGCGCGATGAGGAGCCCGGTCGCACTGAAGAGGGTTTTCAGGAACTTCACTCGGCTCGCATCCTTTCGGCTGGTCCCCGGCCGGGCTGCCGCTAATCGGGCGGCGGCGGCGAGTCCGCCACCTTGCAGCACACACCGGACATACCCCGACACTGTCTCAACATAGGCCATGCATGGCAAGAAGCCGGGCCGACACTCCGGGGGCCGGCCGGGAGAACCGGACTCGGGCCCCAGATGAGGAGGAATCGCGGCACTCCGGGCCTGGGTTGGCTCCGCGGCCCGATGACCTGCGGCCGCGCCGTGGCGGTGCCGGGCCCCGCCCCGGCACCGCGGCCCGCCCGGGCGGGCCCCGCCCGGGCGGGCCGGAGGGCCGTCCGGGCGGACGGCTGGATGGCCGGGGCGTGCCGCAGGGCCGGCGGCCGCTCGGCGAGGACCAGCGCGGCCGCGGCCGGCGGCCGGGCGGCCGGGGCGCGGCCGCGGCCGGCGGCCGGGCGGCCGGGGCGCGGCGCGGCCGCGGCCGGAGGGGGCGCGGCGCGGCCGCACCGCGATGACGACACCGCGCGGCCGCGAGGAATTACATTAATGTCAGATAATTGCCGGCGGCGGTGGCTCGGCGGTCACGACGGGTGACCTGTGGATATACTGTGGAGGGATGGTGAACAAAATGGCGCCGCGTGCGGATAACTGGGCCGCTCGATGTGGATACCTTGTGGAAAAATAAAAACCTCGGAATTTTTCCCGGTAACCTCTTGCGCCGCGCACCGGGACGCAGTAGAAATGCTTCACCGCCGGAAACGGGCACCAGCCGGGGGGAAACCCCCGGACCGCGTGAGGAACCGGGCGACCGGCTCCGAGGGCGGGTGCCTGGCACCGGCGGGCGGCCGGGTGGTGCCGGGATGGCCAGGTGACTGGCCGTGCTGGAATCGCGAGGCCGGGCAAGGCCCCTCCATCTCATGCATGGAGGGGCCTTGCTTCATTGTGCCCGGACTCCATTGTTCCCGGACTCCATTGTGCCCGACCCTGGCGCGCGGCGCCGGCAACGACACGCCGGCGCGCGGGCGTCACCCGGGCACGGTCAGCACGACCGGCCGGGCGCGCGGCGGCAGCAGCACGGCGGCGGTGCAGCCGGACTCGCGCACCAGCGCGGCGAAACGGCCCGGGTCGCCGGTGTTGCCGCTGATCGCGTCGTAGTGCATCGGCACGGCGTGGCCGGGGTTCACCTGGGCACACAGCCAGGCCGCCTCGGCCTCGTTCATGTTGCCGACGATGCCTGCCGCCTCGCGCATGTGGTCGCGGCCGTTGACCGGGACCATGAGCACGTCGGGGGCCAGCCCGGCCAGGGTCCGCGGCAGTTCCGGGTACAGCAGGCAGTCGCCTGCGTGGTACACCCGCACGCCGCCGATCTCCACCACGTAGCCGAGGAACCGGGCCCGGCCGCCGCCGGGCGCGAACTCGTACGCCACCGGCTCGTCCCCGCCGATCCCGTGCAGCGCGGGCACCGGGTGCACGGTCACTCCCGCCTCGCGCAGCGCCTCCCCCGGCGCCGCGCCGATCAGGCGGCCGCGGTCAAGCCCGGCGGCGGCCGCGATCTCGGTGACCGGCGCGGGCACCACGATCGGCGCGTCCGGGTTGACCGCCGCGAACTGGCGCAGGAACGGCACGTCCAGGTGGTCGACGTGCTCGTGCGTGCACAGCACGAGGCCGACGCCGGCGAACCGGTCGGCCCCGGCCGGCGGCGGGTAGAGGCGGCCGTCGCGTTCGGACAGGAACGGGTCGATCAGCACGCTGTGGCCGGCCTCGAGGCCCTCGAGGCAGAAGCCGGACTGCCCGTACCAGGTGACGGTGACCGACTTCACCGGTCGTCGCCGAAGATGGGCTCGGGCAGCGTGCCCGCGTTGTGCTCCAGCAGCCGCCAGCGGCCGTCGCCGGCGGCGGGCGGGGCCGGGCGCCAGCCGAGCACCGACCACGAGCAGTTGGACAGCGGACCGAGCACGCCGAACAGTTCCTCCGGCATGCCGAGCAGCCTGGACATGCCCAGCCGCAGCGCGGCGCCGTGGCTGACCAGCACGGCCAGGCCGTCGTGCACGGCCGCGGCGGCGCGCCACAGCGCGCCCGCGACCCGGTCGGCGACCGCGGCGGGCGGCTCGCCGTCCGGCGGCATCCACGACGCGTGCTCGGCGGGATAACGCTCGCGGATCTGCTCGTCGGTGAGCCCCTCCCAGCTTCCGCCGTGCCGCTCCCGCAGGTCCTTGTCCAGGACCACCTCCAGCCCGGTCAGCCGGGCCAGCGGCGCCGCGGTCGCGGTCGCGCGGCTGAGGTCGGAGGAGACGATCATGTCCGGGCGCAGCGCCGCGAGCAGCCGCGCGGCGCGTTCGGCCTGAGCCTGGCCGGTCTCGTCCAGCGGGATGTCGCTTTGTCCCTGAAACCGCTGCTCCAGGTTCCACAGCGTCTGGCCGTGCCGCCACAGCACCAGCCTGACCCGGCCCCCGGGGGCACGGGGGGGCGGCGGGGCGTCGGTCAACGTGCCCTGCCCACCAGGTCGGGAAGCGGGATCTGCGGGCAGTCCTTCCACAGGCGCTCCAGGGCGTAGTAGGTGCGCTCCTCGGAGTGCTGCACGTGGACCACCACGTCGAGGTAGTCAAGCAGTACCCAGCGGCCCTCGCGCTCGCCCTCGCGGCGGACCAGGTCGGCGCCGGCCTGCCGCATCCGCAGCTCGATCTCGTCGACGACCGACCGGACCTGCCGGTCGTTGGACGCCGAGCACAGCAGGAAGGCGTCCGTGATCACGAGCTGCTCGCTCACGTCATAGGCGATGATGCCGTCCGCGAGCTTGTCCGCCGCGGCCAGCGCGGCGGTCTCCACCAGCTCGACGGCCCTCGGTGTGGCTGTCACGAGTGCTTTCCGGCCTCCTTCGGTCGTTTGTGTCAGCTTCTCACGTCCGTGTCTTCGCGTAGAGCCCCCGCTTGGCGATGTACTGCACCACCCCGTCCGGCACCAGGTACCAGACCGGCTCGCCGGCCTCCACCCGGGCGCGGCACTCGGTGGACGAGATGGCCAGCGCCGGGATCTCCACCAGGCTCACCTTGCCGTCGGGCAGGCCGGCGCCGGACAGCCGGTGCCCGGGCCTGGTACATCCTACGAAATGCGCCAGGCGGAACAGTTCGTCCACGTCGTGCCAGGTCAGCATCTTGGCCAGCGCGTCGGCGCCGGTGATGAAGTACAGCTCGTCGTCCGGCCCGGCGGCGGCGCGCAGGTCGCGGAGGGTGTCGATGGTGTAGGTGGGCCCCGGCCGGTCGATGTCGACCCGGCTGACGCTGAACCTGGGGTTCGACGCGGTCGCGATCACCGTCATCAGGTACCGGTCCTCGGCGGGCGAAACCGACCGCGCCTCCTTCTGGTACGGCTGGCCGGTGGGCACGAAGACCACCTCGTCCAGCGCGAACGTGTGCGCGACCTCGCTGGCGGCGACCAGGTGGCCGTGGTGGATCGGGTCGAACGTGCCGCCCATCACGCCGAGCCGGCGCATCTGCCCATGCCCTCCTCTGCGGTCGTATGGTAGCGTCCCAAGCGGTCGGGGTTCGGGCTACGATACGAGATATGACTTCAGTGCCTGATCGCGCGCGGGTCCGGCTCCCCGGCATCTCCTCCCGCGCCTACGAGCATCCCGCGGACCGTTCGGCGCTGGTGGCCCTGCGCAAGCTCACCGGCTTCGACACGCTGCTCAAGCTGCTCAACGGCCTGTTCAACGAACGGGCGATGCGGCTTAATTTCCTGGCCAGCGGAGTGAAGGTCTCCGAGCGGCAGTTCCCGCACATCCACGAGATGCTGCGCGACGGCGCCTACGTGCTGGACATGGACAAGGTGCCCGAGCTGTTCATCACGCAGACCCCGGTGGTGAACGCGATGGCGCTCGGCACCAACAACCCGTTCATCGTGGTCAACACCGCCGTGGTCGACCTGATGGACGCCGAGGAGCTCAGGTTCATCATCGGGCACGAGCTCGGCCACGTGCTGTCCGGGCACGCGGTCTACCGCACCATGCTGTACAACCTGATCCTGCTCGCGCAGCGGATCGCCTGGATGCCGCTCGGCTACATCGGGCTGCGCGCGATCATCTGGGGGCTGGAGGAGTGGTACCGCAAGTCCGAGCTGTCCTGCGACCGGGCCGGGCTGCTGGCCGGGCAGGACATCGACGCGGCGCGGCGGGCGCTTATGAAGACGGCCGGCGGGTCCAGGCTGGCCGAGATGAACGCGGACGCCTTCCACGAGCAGGCGCACGAGTACGACGCCGTGCCCGACCTGCGCGACAGCGTGCTGAAGATCCTGCAACTGCAGGGCAACACGCACCCGTTCGCCGTGGTCAGGTTCGCCGAGCTGGACCGCTGGGCGACCAGCGGCGAGTACGAGCGCATCCTCGGCGGCGACTACCCGCGGCGGGACAGCGACCGCACCACGTCGGTGGGCGAGGAACTGCGCAACGCCGCGCGGGCCTACCAGGAGGCGTGGAACCGGTCCGAGGACCCGCTGATCGGGATCTTCCGCGGCGCGGCGGAAGGCGCGGCCCGGGCGGGCAGCGGGCTGTTCGACCGGCTGGCCAGCCGCGGCGGGCGCGACGGCTGAGCTCCCGGTTATCCCGAACGGCCGCTGCTGCGCGGCCCCGCCCCCTGCGCGGCCCGCGGTGGTCACAGCACGACGAGGTCGTCGCGGTGCACCACCTCGCGCTGGTACTCCTGGCCCAGCCTGCTGGCCAGCCACCTGGTGGAGCGGCCCATCAGGCCGGGGATCTCGGCCGCGTCGTAGTTGACCAGGCCGCGCGCGACGACCCGGCCGCGCTCGTCGCACAGGTCCACCGGGTCGCCGGCGTCGAACGCGCCCGCCACGCCGGTGATGCCGGCCGGCAGCAGGCTGGCGCGGCGCCCGGTCACCGCGGCCACCGCGCCGTCGTCGAGGCGCAGGCTGCCGCGCGCCACGGCGGCGTGCCGCAGCCACAGCAGCCGGGCCGGCTGGCGGCGGCCGCTCGGCGCGAAGTAGGTGCCGACCGGCGCGCCGTCCAGCGCGGCCGCCGCGCTGGCTGCGTCGGCGACGACCACCGGGATGCCGGCCCCGGAGGCGATCATCGCGGCCTCCACCTTGGTCGCCATGCCGCCGATGCCGGGCCCCTGCCCCGCCTGGCCCGCCTGGCCGGCCCTCGTGCCGCGGCCGAGGCTGATCCCGGCCAGGTCGGCCCGGCCGCGCACCTCGGCGATCGGCCGGGCGGACCGCCGCCGCGGGTCGCCGTCGTACAGGCCGCCGACGTCGGACAGCAGCACGAGCGCGGAGGCGCGCGTGACGTGCGCGACCAGGGCGGCGAGCCGGTCGTTGTCGCCGAACCTGATCTCGTCGGTGGCGACGGTGTCGTTCTCGTTGACGACGGGCAGCACGCCGAGCTCGAGCAGCCGGTCCAGGGTGCGCTGGGCGTTGCGGTAATGGGTCCGGCGGATCAGGTCGTCGGCGCTCAGCAGCACCTGGCCCGCGCGGATGCCGTGGCGCGCGAACGCGGCGGTGTAGCGGGCGATGAGCAGCCCCTGCCCGACGCTGGCCGCGGCCTGCTGGGTGGCCAGGTCGCCGGGCCGGCGGGACAGCCCGAGCGGCGCCAGGCCGGAGGCGATCGCGCCGGACGACACCAGCACCAGCTGGGTGCCGGGCCGGCGGCGGGCGGCCAGCGCATCGGCGAGGGCGGCGATCGCCTCCCCGGCGATCTCGCCGGCCGGCGTGGTCAGCGACGAGGAGCCGACCTTGACCACGATCCTGGCCGCCGCCGCGATGTCGGGGCGCGCCGCCGGCGCCGGCGCTGTCACCGCGGCCGCCTCGGGGTCTTCGGGGTCTTCGGGGTATCCGGGGTATCCGGGGTATCGGGGGTCGTCGGGTCGGTGCCGCGCCGGCCGTGCCGCCGCCTGCCGGATCGGGCGGCGATGCTGGCCGACGGGTCCCAGTCGAACACCACCGGGTCGTCCGGGTCGCCGATCCACACCTCCGCGCCCGGCTCGGCTCCGGCTTCGGCCAGCGCCTCCTCCACGCCCAGGCGGGCCAGCCGGTCCGCCAGGTAGCCGACGGCCTCGTCGTTGCCGAAGTCGGTCTGGGCAATCCACCGCCGCGGCCTGTCGCCGGTGACGAGGAACGTGTGCGGCCCGGCGCGCACCACCTCGAAGCCGGGCTCGGCGGCGGCCCGCACCGGGACCTTGACCTTGGGGCGGTCGGCGGCGCGGGCGGCGGTCCTGGCGGCGCGGGCGGCGGCGACCAGCGCCGCCATCGCGAAGCCGAGCGGGCGCAGGCCCTCGCCGGTCGCGGCGGAAACCTCGAAGACCTGGTAGCCGCGCCGCTCGAGCTGCGGCCGGGCCCGCCGGGCGCGCCGGCGGGCGGCCGGCACGTCGATCTTGTTCAGCGCCACCAGCCGCGGCCGCGCCGCCAGGTCCGTCCCGGCGGCCGCGCCGTAGGCGGCGAGCTCCGCCTCGATGACCTCCAGGTCCGCGGCCGGGTCCCGGCCCGGCTCCTCGACGGCGCAGTCGATCACGTGGACCAGGGCAGAGCAGCGCTCCACGTGGCGCAGGAAGTCGTGGCCGAGCCCCCGGCCGCGGCTGGCTCCGGGGATCAGCCCGGGCACGTCGGCGACGACGAACTGCACGTCGCCCGCCTCCACCACGCCGAGGTTCGGCGTCACGGTGGTGAACGGGTAGTCGGCGATCTTGGGCCTGGCCGCGGACATCGCCGCGATCGCGGACGACTTCCCCGCGTTGGGGAAGCCGACCAGCCCGACATCCGCGACCGTCTTCAGCTCCAGCACCAGGTCACGGCTTTGGCCGGGCTCGCCCTTGAGCGCGAATCGCGGCGCCTTGCGCCGCGGCGAGGCCAGCGCCGCGTTGCCGAGGCCGCCCCTGCCGCCGGCGGCGGCGACGAACCTGGTGCCGGCGCCGGTCAGGTCGGCGAGCACCTGGCCGTCGGCCGTCTTCACCACGGTCCCGTCCGGCACGCCGATGATCAGGTCGGCGCCGTCGGCGCCGGTCCGGTTCGAGCCCTCGCCCTGCCTGCCGTTGCCGGCCCGGCGCACCGGGCGGCGGTGGAAGTCGAGCAGCGTGGCCACGCCGGGGTCCACCTCGAGGATCACGTCGCCGCCGCGCCCGCCGTTGCCGCCGTCCGGGCCGCCGAGCGGCTTGTACTTCTCCCGGTGCATCGAGGCGCACCCGTTCCCGCCATGGCCGGCCTGCACGTGCAGCACGGCCCGGTCGGCGAAGGTGGCCACGGCTGTCTCTCCCGTCCGCATGGCAAAGGGCGGGCCAGCTTGCCCGGCCCGCCCTGTCGGTCGTACCCTCCCGCCGGCGGGCCTAGGCCGGCGGCCGTGCGGGGACGACGCTCACGGCCCGGCGGCCGCGGACCGTGCCGAACTGCACCGTCCCCGCCACCAGCGCGAACAGCGTGTCGTCGCCGCCGCGGCCGACGCCGTCGCCGGGGTGGAAGTGGGTGCCGTGCTGGCGGACGATGATCTCGCCCGCGTTGACGACCTGGCCGCCGAAGCGCTTGACGCCGAGGCGCTTGGCGGCGGAGTCACGGCCGTTGCGGCTGGAGGACGCGCCCTTCTTGTGTGCCATGTCAGTGCTCCTCCGCCGTGGCCCTGCGGCTGCGCGCCCGCCCCGCGCTGATGCCGGTGATCCGCAGCCGGGTGTACCGCTGCCGGTGCCCCAGGCGGCGCCGGTAGCCGGTCTTGTTCCGGTACCGGATCATGCTGATCTTGGGGCCCGCCGCGTCGCCGACGATGTCCGCGGTGACCCGGTACCGGCCGAGCTCGGCGGGGTCGCTGACCACCCGGTCGCCGTCCACCACCAGCAGCGCGGGCAGCGTGACGCTGGAGCCTGCCTCGCCGGGAAGCTTGTCGACGGTCAGCACGTCGTCCAGCGCGACCTTCTCCTGCCTGCCGCCGCAGCGCACAATCGCGTACACCCGAGAACTCTCTTTCCTAGCCTGCGTTCCGCACCTGCCCCGGCGCGCCGGGGCGGCCGCGGCGGGCCCGCCTGACCTTGCACACGGGTCCCGCGCCGACGGGCACCCGGGGGAACTCCCGGCCCATTAGGTTACCAGACCGCGGCGCGTCCACGAACCCGCGGCGTGCTGCGGGGACCGCGCCGGGGCCGCTGGCTCGGGCCCGCCGGGGCCGCGGGCCGGGCGCGACGGCACCGCGGGCAGGGCGCGGCGGCACCGCGGCCGGGGCGCGAGGCCGCCGCGGCTCGGGCGCGACGATGTGCCATCGCGGTGGCTATCACCACACCGATGTCACATCGTTGCGGCGGGATCGGTTGTAGCTGGTGCGGCTGCGGTTGCTGCGGCGGCTGGGGCCTGGGCCGGGGCCGCAGACGCCGGCGTCTTGCGCCGCCTGCGACGGCCGCCGGAACGGGCAGGCTCGGCCGCCCCGTCACCCGCGGCCGGCTCATCGCCTCCGGCCCGCTCATCGCCTCCGGCCCGCTCATCGCCTCCGGCCCGCTCGCCGGCCGCGGCCAGGCCGTCGCCTGCGGCCGGCCCCGCGTCGGCGGGCGCGGCGACGGGACCGGATGCCGCCGCGGCGGCGCGCCGTCCGCCGCCGGCGGGCTGAGCGCCACGGGCATGCACGTGGTGCGGGGCATGGCCGTCGGCGTCGGAGTCCATGGTGATGATCACGCCGCGGCCGTTACAGCACTCGCACGGCTGGGAGAAGGCCTCGAGCAGGCCGGCGCCGACCCGTTTCCGCGTCATCTGCACCAGGCCGAGCGAGGTCACCTCGGCCACCTGATGCTTGGTCCTGTCCCGTGCCAGGCATTCGAGCAGCCTGCGCAGCACGAGTTCCCTGTTGCTCTCCAGCACCATGTCGATGAAGTCGATGACCACGATGCCGCCCACGTCGCGCAGCCTGAGCTGGCGGACGATCTCCTCGGCGGCCTCGAGGTTGTTGCGGGTGACGGTCTCCTCCAGGTTGCCGCCCTGGCCGGTGAACTTCCCCGTGTTCACGTCGATGACCGTCATCGCCTCGGTCTTGTCGATGACCAGCGAGCCGCCGCTGGGCAGCCACACCTTGCGCTCCAGGGCCTTGGCGAGCTGCTCGTCGACGCGGTACTCGGCGAACACGTCCCGGTCCTGCTGCCACCGGGTGATCCGGTCGGCCAGGTTCGGGGCGACGTACTTCACGTACTCGTCGACGATGTCCCAGGCCTCGTCGCCGGCCACGACCAGGCTGGCGAAGTCCTCGTTGAACACGTCCCTGATGACGCGGATCGTCAGGTCCGGCTCGCTGTACAGCAGCGCGGGCGCGCTGGCCGTGCCGGCCTTCTTCTCGATCGCCTCCCACTGGGCGGCCAGCCTGGCCACGTCGCGGGACAGTTCCTCCTCTGCCGCGCCCTCCGCCGCGGTGCGGACGATGACGCCCGCGGCCTCCGGCGTCACCTTCTTCAGGATCTGCTTGAGCCTGTTCCGCTCGGTGTCGGGCAGCTTGCGGCTGATTCCGGTCATCGAGGCGCCCGGCACGTAGACCAGGTACCGGCCCGGCAGGCTGACCTGGCTGGTCAGCCTGGCGCCCTTGTGCCCGACCGGGTCCTTGGTGACCTGGACGATCAGCGACTGGCCCGGCTTGAGCGCCGATTCGATCCGCTTCGGCAGGCCCTCGAGGCCGCTGACGTCGAAGTTGACCTCCCCGGCGTACAGCACCGCGTTGCGTCCCTTGCCGATGTCCACGAAGGCCGCCTCCATGGACGGCAGCACGTTCTGCACCTTGCCCAGGTAGACGTTGCCGACGTAGGACTGCTGGCTCGACCGGTTCACGTAGTGCTCGACGAGCACGCCGTCCTCGAGCACGGCGATCTGGGTGCGGTCCTTGCGCTGCCGCACCACCATGGTCCGCTGGACCGACTCGCGGCGGGCGAGGAACTCCGACTCGGTGATGATCGGCGGGCGGCGGCGGCTGGTCTCCCTGTTCTCGCGGCGCCGCTGCTTCTTTGCCTCGAGCCGGGTCGAGCCCTTCACCGCGCGAACGTCGCCGCCGTTCGGCTCGCGGACGTGCACGACGGTGTCCGGCGGGTCGTCGGGCGCGGTCACCTCGGATCCGGCCGCGCCGGCGGGGCCGTCGGCGGCGCCCCGGCGGCGCTTGCGCCGGCGCCGGCGGCCGCCGCCGGACTCGGAGTCGTCGGCGGGCTCGTCTGCGGGGGCCGTCCCGGCGCCGTCGGCTGCCGCCGCGGGCTCGCCCGCCGCGTCAGCCGGCCCGGTGTCGCGGGCCCCGGGCTCGGCGTCGTCGCGCGGACCCCCGTCCGCCGCAGCGTCCTGGTCACCGGGGCCGGCCGTCCGGCCCCGGCCCCGGCCCGACCTGCGCCGCCGGCGCCGCCCGGGCCCGCCGCCCGGCGCGCCCGGCTCTGCTCCCTCGGCTGCGTCGTCGCCGTTTCCCGGACTCGCCGGGGCCGCCTCGGCGGCCACGGGCCTCCCCGCCTGCTGCCGCGGCTCGGCGGGCCCCGCCGCCACGGCCGGCTCGGGCGGCAGCGCGGGCGGCTGGAACACCACCCGCGGCGGCTGGAACACCGCCGCGGGCACCCTGCTCTCCTCGACGTCCGCGCCGCCCGGGAAGCCCCCCGGGCCACCGGGCGCCGGCACGGGCTGCACAGGCCGGTGCTCGCCAGCCGGTGCAGGACGGCGCTCACCGGCGGGGCCGCTCAGCTCCCCGCCGCCGCGCCCGCCTGTCGTGTTGTCATTGAATTCTCTGTCGTACAGCTCGCTGTCGAGCATTCGGGCAATCTCCAGTCAGGCTCCCGGGCGCGCGAGTGCGCGGCCTGCCGGGCACTCGCGCGCCGCACGGGAGCACGCTTGTCGTCATGAGAACGGCGCCCGCCGTCATGACCGGTTCTCCCCGGTCAGCACGGCGCGCGGACCCTGCGTCAGCCGGGTGGCCAGCGGCGGCGCGGACGGGACGATGCCGTGACCGTCGCGAAGCGCGGTCAGCACGTCCTCGGGCCGCACGGCAGGCGCCGTATGCAGGACAACCATTCGAATAGTGGCATAGTCACCGGCGGGGCCAGGGGTGGCGGCGAGCCCTCCCGTACCCGGGAGGGCAGCACTCACCGTCATCGCGGCCACGGCCGCGCGGGCGTCCAGGGTCCGGACGCCCTTGTCGGTGAGGCGCTGCACCGGCGCCGCGCGGCGGGCGAGGAAGCCGGCCACGGCCCGTGCGGCCGCCTCCGGCCGCACGCCCGGGAGCACCACGCTCCACTCGGATGCCTCCAGGCTCCCGAGGGCCGCATCCTCCGTGACGTCGATCACATCTATCCCATCAGGCAGCGCCGCGTTCAGCCGCCGGCATACCTCCGCCCCGGCCCGCCGGGCGGTCAGCGCGAGGCTCAGATACTCCGCCTCGCTCGCCACGCCGGTCGGGGCACCGCCCGCATAGGAGATCTTCGGATGCGGCGTGTAACCGGCAGAGTAAGCGATGGGCAGTCCTGCCCTCCGCACCCCCCGCTCGAAGGCGCGCGCCACGTCTCTGTGGCTGGCAAAACGCATCTTTCCCCGCTTAGCATACCGGACCACCAGGTGCTGCACCGCGGGCTCGGCGTTGGCGTCCGGCACGCTACCTCCCGCCCACCACCGGAAGCAGGCGCTTCCCGGCCAGGCGCTCCCCGGTCGGCCCCACCTGGATTTCGGTGCCCATGGCGGAACACACCCCGCATTCATAACACGGAGTCCAGCGGCAATCTTCCACCTCGGCCGCGCCTGCCGGGGCGACCGAGTCCCGCCAGTCCTGCCACAGCCAGTCGCGGTCGAGGCCCGCGTCCAGGTGATCCCAGGGAAGCACCTCGCTGTAATCACGTTCGCGCGTAGTGTACCACTCCAGGTCCACCGGCTCGCCGGCCAGCGCGGCGTCGGCGCAGCGCTGCCACCGCTGGAACGAGAAGTGCTCGCTCCAGCCGTCGAACCGCGCCCCGTCCCGCCACGCGGCGAGGATCACCCGGCCCACCCGGCGGTCGCCGCGGGACAGCAGGCCCTCGATCAGCGCCGGCCGCCCGTCGTGATACCGGTACCCGATCGCCTTGCCGTAGCCGCGGTCGGCGCGCAGCGCGCCGCCGAGCGCGCGCAGCCGGGCGTCCACCACCTGCGGCGGGCACTGCGCCGCCCACTGGAACGGCGTGTGCGGCTTGGGCACGAACGCGCCGATCGACACCGTGCACCGGATGTCGCGCCGCCCGGTCGCCTCGCGGCCCGCCGCGATGACCCGCCGCGCCAGCGGCGCGATCGCCAGCACGTCGGCGTCGGTCTCGGTGGGCAGCCCGCACATGAAGTACAGCTTGACCTGCCGCCACCCGCTGGCGTACGCCGTGGTCACGGTCCGGATCAGGTCCTCCTCGGTGACCATCTTGTTGATCACCTTGCGCATCCGCTCCGACCCGCCCTCCGGGGCGAACGTGAGCCCGGACCGGCGGCCGTTCCTGCTCAGCTCGTTGGCGAGCGTGACGTTGAAGGCGTCCACCCTGGTCGACGGCAGCGAAAGGCCCACGTTCGTGCCCTGGTAGCAGTCGGCCAGGTCGACGGCGATCTCGTTGATCTCGCTGTGGTCCGCGCTGGACAGCGACAGCAGCCCGACCTCGCTGAAGCCGGTGGCGGCCACGCCGCGGGCCACCATCGAGCCGATCGTGGCGATCGACCGCTCCCGCACCGGCCTGGTGATCATCCCGGCCTGGCAGAACCGGCAGCCGCGGGTGCAGCCGCGGAAGATCTCCACGCTGTAGCGCTCGTGCACGGTCTCGGCGACCGGGACGACCGGCGCGCGCGGGTACGGCCAGGCGTCCAGGTCCATCACGGTGTGCTTCGAAACTGCGGGCGGAACGCCGGGACGGTTCGGTGTTACTTTGGAAATTCTCCCGTCAGCGTGGTACGATACGTCGTAGAAGCGGGGCACGTACGCGATGCGGGCCAGCCGCAGCAGCAGCCCGTCCCGGCCGCCGGGACGCCCGGCCCGCTTCCAGCTGCGGATGGCGTCCGTGATCGCGAGCACGGCCTGCTCGCCGTCGCCGAGGACCACGGCGTCGAGGAAGTCCGCGACCGGCTCGGGGTTGAACGCCGCGTGGCCGCCGGCGATCACGAGCGGGTGCAGCACCGATCGTTCGGCAGAGAAAAGGGGGATCCCGGCGAGGTCCAGGCTGGTCAGCAGGTTGGTGTAGCACATCTCGGTGGCGAAGCTGACGCCGAGCACGTCGAAGGCGCCGACCGGCCGGTGCGCGTCCACGGTGAACTGCGGCACCCGGTGCTCGCGCATGAGCGCCTCCAGGTCGGGCCAGACGGCGTAGCAGCGCTCGGCCAGCACGCCGGGCCGTTCGTTCAGGATCTCGTAGAGGATCTGCACGCCCTGGTTCGGCAGGCCGACCTCGTAGGCGTCGGGGTACAGCAGCGCCCACCGGACCTCCGCGCAGTCCCAGTCCTTGACGACGGAATTGACCTCGCCGCCCGCGTACTGGATCGGCTTGCGCACGCGGGCCAGCAGCGGCTCCAGCGCCGGGTACACCGATTCGACAGGCATCAGACCAGATTATCCAAACGGCCGGGGATGGCGGGTGACGCCCTGGCGTGGCGCCGCGGCGGCCGTGGCAGCGGGCTCACGCGCCCCGGGCGACGGGACGGTACTCGTGCCCGTTCGCGGCCCGGGAGCGCAGCCGGTGCTCGGGCGTGTCGTTGGTCAGGCACCGCCCGGTGGCCAGGTCGTACTGCCAGCCGTGCATGGTGCAGGTCAGCGTGGTGCCGTCGACCACGCCGAACCGGCTGAGGTCGCCGCGCAGGTGCGGGCAGCGGCGCTGCACGATCCAGTCGCCGAGCCTGATGTCCTCCTCGTCGTGCTGCTGGCTGGCGTACCAGCCCTCGGCGTACATGATCCGCTCCGGGGCCAGGCACTTGAAGAACGTGTAGATGTACTCGTTGTACTGGCCGATGCGGCGGGCCAGGAAGCGCATGCTCAGGAACAGGCTGTTGACCCAGTCGGTCTGGTGGTCGGCGATCAGCCGCTCGACCAGCGGGCGGGCGATGGTGAACTGGTAGCGGCACGACTCGCCGGCGTGCCGGCGGACCTGGCCGGCCGGGAAGTCGATGACGATCCGCTCCTCGGCGCCGCCGGACGGCAGCCGCAGCAGCACCGGGCCGCCGACGCCGGCCCGGATGTGGGCGGCCAGCTCCAGCAGCGGCTCGAACCAGGCCTTGAGCTCGGCCAGCACGTCCACCCCGGGCGCCGGCCAGCGGCTCCTGGCCGCCTCGATGCGGGGCCGCTCGCGGCGCGCGTAGGCGCGCAGGTAGCGTTCCTTGTCCCGGTACGGCGCCAGCGCCCCGTCCTCGCCGCCGGGCCAGCTCACCTCGCAGCGGCCGGGGCCGACGTCGAGGACGGCGCCGGGCACCATCAGCCGCGCGTCGATGCCCCGCTCGGCGAGATAGCCGGCGAACACAGTATGGTCCGGGAACGTGTTCGCCTCATCGCCGGCCAGGTCGTTGAGCGCGAACAGTTCGTCGTCGAGGAAGCAGGGCGGCCCGGCGCTCGGCACCACGTGCCGCGCCCCGATGGCGCGGACGTAGCGCAGCGCGCGGTCCAGGCCGTTGGCCCGCTTGGCGGCGCCGAAGCTGCGCTTGGCCGCCTCCGGCAGCTCGTAGGTCCACGGCCACCAGATCGCGCCGGAGAACTGCAGGAAGTGCACGTCGAACGGCCCGAACTCCAGCAGCGGCTCCAGGTCGACGGGCCGCGCGTCGTTCTGGTTCAGCACGGTCGCGGTGCCGTCGCTGACCGCCAGCGCCGAATCGCCCAGCGGGCCGTCCGCCGGGGACTTCAGCGCCTGGATCAGCAGCCGCAGCCCGCCGAGCCGCACCTCCTTCCCGTCCGGCAGGGTGCGGAACCGGGTGAAACCCAGCCGCTGCAGGCTGTCGCGCAGGTCCGGCACCGGGAAGTCGGGCAGCAGCACGGTCGCGTCGTGCGACACGTGCTCGCGCAGCAGCACCGGGTCGAAATGGTCCTGGTGCAGGTGCGACACGTACAGGTAGTCGGCTCGCCCGAGGCGGTCCCAGTCCAGCCCGCTGTTGTCCGGGAAGACGAACCAGGAATGGAAGTACGCCGGGTTCGTCCACGGGTCGCACACGATGCTCCCGTGCGCGGTGTCGATCCGCAGCCCGGCATGGCCCAGGTAGGTAATCCGCACCCCAGCTCCCGATCATCGAAGGCCTGAACATCCCCGCGGCTCGCGGGGCCCGCGAGCGACCTTTGCCACGGTACTACCCTTGCCCCCGCGGCGGCGCCGCGCGACCGGTTCCGCCGTCACTCGAAAACCCGGCGACGGCGGTGCACGGACTGCAACAGCCCGATCGCGATCATGTCGCCGAAGATGGCCGAGCCGCCGTAGGACACGAACGGCAGCGGGATGCCGGTGATCGGCGTGATGCCGATCGTCATGCCGATGTTCACGAACGACTGGAACGCGAACCAGACGGCGATGCCGGAGGCGACCAGCATGCCGAACTCGTCGTCGGCGCGGGCGGCGATGCGCAGCGCGCGGACGATGACCACGCCGAGCAGGAAGACGATCACGATCGTGCCGACGAAGCCGAGTTCCTCCCCGGCCACGGTGAAGATGAAGTCGGTCGGCTGCGACGGCACCCAGTTGCCGGCCACCAGCTGGCCGTGGAACAGGCCGGTGCCGAACATGCCGCCGGAGCCGACCGCGATCTTGGCCTGCGCGGCGTTGTAGCCGGCGCCGGCCAGGTTGGCGTTCGGGTGCAGGAACGAGGTGAACCTGCTGAGCTGGTAGGACTTCAGCAGGTGCAGGCCGCCGGCGCCGAAGACGACCGCGGCGATGATCGCGGCCAGCGCCGCGATCACGCGCAGCCGCACCCCGGACAGCACGATCATGGCGGCGGCGGTGACGGCGAGCACCACCGCCGCGCCGAGCGCGGGCTCGACCGCGACCAGGCCGAGCAGCGGTGCCGCGCAGGCCAGCGCCACCAGCACCGCGCGCAGCCGGGGCGCCGCCTTCGGCCTCGGCACCCCGCGGCTCTCGCCGAAGACGAGCGCGACGATCAGCACCAGCGCGACCTTGGCGAACTCGGACGGCTCGACCTGGAACCCGCCGGGCAACGCGATCCACGCGTGCGCGCCGTTGACCTTGGAGCCGAGCGGGGAGAGCACGGCCAGCAGGGCCAGCACGGTGACGCCGTAGGCGAGCGGCACCCAGGTCCGTATCTGCCTGGTGTCGAGCAGGCTCACCGCGGCCATCAGCACCAGCCCGGCAAGCACCCACGCCGCCTGCTTCTCCAGGTAGCCGTGCGGGTTCTGGCCCGCCGCCAGCAGCGCGGGCTGGGTGGCGGACCAGACGAGCACGACCCCGATCCCGGACAGCCCGGCCATGGCGAGGTTCAGGATCCAGTCCATGCTGCGCAGCACGGAATTCCTGGCGAACGCCCTGGCCAGCAGCGAGCGCGGGCGCCGGGCCAGCGACATGCCCGGCCGCGGCGCCGTCAGGCCGCGGACGGCGTAGCCGGCCGGCGGCGATGACCTGCCCAGCATCACGGCTCCCTGCCGTAGCCTGGCGGTGCCTGGATCGCGCCGGCGGCGGTGATCCGCGGCAGCGCCGACGGCAGCCGGCCGCCGGGGACGGCCGCCTTGTGGCCCTCCAGGCCGAAGATGCCGTCCCAGATCTGGCGCACCGCGGGCGCGGCCACGTCGGCGCCGTAACCGGAGTCCGGGACCATCACCACGACCACGTACTTCGGGTTGGTGCACGGCGCGAACGAGGCAAACACCGACGACGGCTGCGTGTTGTACACCGAGGCGGTGCCGGTCTTGCCGGCCACGCAGACCTTGTTGAGCGGGAAGCCGCTGAACGCGCCGGCCGCGGTGCCCGAGGTGATCACGCCCTGCAGGGCGTTGCGGATGTAGGCCAGCGTGTAGCCCGACACCGGCAGGTGCCGGATGACCGGCGGGTTGATCCGCTGCACCACCTGGCCGGACGGCGAGACCAGCGCCTCGCCGACCCGCGGGCTGTACAGGGTGCCGCCGTTGGCCAGCGCCGCGTAGGCGTCGGCGAGCTGCAGCGGGGTGACCGCCACCTCGCCGTCGCCGATCGCGAGGATGGCGGCGTCACCGGGTTCCCACACGTTGCCGTAGTGGCAGTCCTGGTACTCGATCTGCTGGACGTAGCTGCCGTTCGCCTTGCCGTACTTGCACCAGTCCTGGCCGGCGTGGGCGTTGCTCTTCCAGTAGTCATACAGAAAGCGCCCGCTGGGGACGATGCCGGGGTTCTCCTCGGGCAGGTCGATGCCGGTGGGCTGGCCGAAGCCGAAGGCAAGCTCCATCTTCTGCATCATCTGCACCGGGGCATCCGGCGAGGTCACGACGTTGGCGCTCGGCTTGTCGCGCAGGTACATGTCGTAGCCGAGCTGGTAGAAGACCGTGTCGCAGGACACCACGAGCGCCTGGGCGAGGCTCATCTGGCCGAGGTTCGGCTCGCCGTCGTCGATGAACTTGTGGCCGGCGATGGTGACCGAGGCGGGGCAGCTGTAGCTGCCGTTCAGGCTGTACCCGTTGGCCGCCGCCGCGGCGGCGGTGGTGATCTTCCAGGTGGAGCCGGGCGCCCACTGGCCCATCGTGGCCCAGTTGATGGCGGGCGCGCCGGAGCCGGTGAGCCCGAACAGGTAGTTGGCCTCCTGCTGCGAGATGCCGCCGGTCCACACGTTCGGGTCGTAGTCCGGGTAGCTGGCCATGGCCACCACCCGGCCGGTGGTGGTCATCACGACCGCGGCTGCCTGCTTGGGGTCGTTGCCCTCGGACCGCGACTTGGCGACCGCGGCATCGAGCGCGCGCTGCGCGTCGGCCTGGATGTTCGCGTTGAGGCTGGTCACCAGGTCGTCGCCGGTGACCGGCGGGGTCTGCCTGACGGTGCCGGTGACGTCGCCGGCCGCGTTGACCGACACCACCCGGGTGCCGACCTTGCCGCGGAGCTGGGCGTCGTACTGGGCCTCCAGCCCGGACTGGCCCACCAGGTCGTCGGCGGAGAAGCCGGTCTGCGGCAGGTGCTCGGCCTTGACCTCCTGCTGGGTGGCCGGCTGCAGGTAGCCGAGCACCTGCGCCGGGTCGGCGCCGCCCGGCTCGGGGTAGCTGGTCACCGCCTGCGGCTGCGCGATGACGTCAGGGTACTGGCTCTGCTGCTCCATGATCTGCAGCGCCACCCGGACCGGGACGTTCTGGTCCACCGGGATGGGCTGGTACGGCGAGCCCGGCCAGCAGGGCGGCTGGACGCCCGTCATGCACTGCCGGGTTTCCTTGCTCAGCACGCTGTAGGAGACGCCGAGCAGCGCGGCGAGCCGGTGCAGCACCGGCGCGGCGCCGCCCGGTCGCTGGGACAGCTCCATCATGTCCACCGAGACCGTCAGCGCCGTGGAGTCCGCGACCAGCTTGTTGCCGACGTCGTCCAGGATCTGGCCGCGGACCGCGGGCACGATCACGCTCCGTGTCTGGTTCTGCGCGGCGAGGTTCCGGTAGGTGGCGGTGTTCATCACCTGCACGTACCACAGCCTGCCGCCGAGCGTGACCAGCATGGCCGCGACGACCAGGTAGAGCAGCACCAGGCGGCGGCGCGACGCCGCGTTCATCCCAAACCTCCCGTCCGCCAGCTCGTCTTCCCCGATTTCCCGGCTTTCCTGTTTATCCTGTGTACCCTGATGCCGAGCCGCGGCGTGCTGCCGATCGCGCCGCGGCGCAGCCGGCGGCGGCGCAGCCAGCCCCGGGCCGGCGGCCGGCCCAGCGCCTGCCCGCGCAGCGCCGGGGAGCCCAGGCCCGGTCCGCGGAAGGCCGAGCCCCGCGGCCCCGACCTGCGCACCGCGCCGCCGGCGGCGACCGCGCCCGCCGGCCGGCCGCGGGCCGACCTGCGCAGCGCGGCGCTCAGCCGGCCGAGCGCGCCCTGGGTGCCCGGCCGCCAGCGGCGCCGGGTGCCCGGCCGCCAGTGGCGGCGGCCCGGCAGCCAGCGGCGCCGGGGGCCGCCCGGCGGCCGGTAACGGCGGGCCGTGGCGAGGCGGGGAGCGGCGAGCCGGACGGGCCGGCGGGCCGGCGCGGACAGCGCGGAGGAGGGTGACCGGCTGAACACCGAGCCGCCGAGCAGCGACCGCCCCATCCGGGTCCGGCCGAACCGGGAACGGCCCAGCCTGGAGTCTCCGGAAAGGAGGCCGCCGAGTCCCGCGCCGCTCAGCCCCCAGGCCGGGCCGCCCGGCCTGGCGCCGCCGAGCACGGAGCCGCCGAGCACGCCCTCGCCGTGCCGCGACCCGAACCTGACCTTCGCGGCGCCGCCCGCGGCGAAGGCCGCGCCGAGCGCGCGGCCGCCGGGCGCGCCGCCATGGCCGAGCGCGCTTCCGCCTGGCGGGCCGCCGCGGCCGAGCTTGAGGCGCGGCTCGCGCCCGGCCGGCCTGCCGCGCCCGGCCGGCCTGCCGCCCGCGGTGACGCGGCCGGCGACCCAGTTCTCGCCCCGGCGGGCGGAAAGCCGCAGCCGCGGCGCGGAACCGTTGAGCGCTCCGGGCGCCTGCCTGACCGCGCCCGCCGCGGCCTGCGCCGCGGCGGGGTTCGGCGACGGCGAGGCGGCGGCCCGGCCCGGCCGCGCCCGGGACGGGCGGACGGCCGCGCCCAGCCGCAGCACCGCCGCCGCGGCATACAGCACGAACGGGGATAGCAGCACGTCGTAGCCGGCCGCGGCCGGGAGCACGTGCCGGACGGCCGGCACGGAGACGCGCGGGTCGCTCAGCATCTTGCCGAGCGCCGCGGTCAGCGCCTCGCCGCAGACCGCCGCCGCCGCCATCACCACGATCTCGAACAGCGCCGTGTGCTCTGCTGCCGCCGGGGGGGAGGCCGCGCTGCTGGGGGGACTGCCCGGCCCGGCAAACCTCCCCGGGGCAGCCACGAGCCCGCACAGGTAGCCGACCAGGCAGAACACCAGCGCGTTCTGGCCGGCGAAGTGGCTGCCCGGCGGCGCGACGTCGAGGGCGAGGCCGCCGACGAAGCCGGTGACCGCGCCGGTCGCAGGCCCGCCGGCCAGCGCGAACGCGGCCACGGCCAGCAGCACCAGGTCGGGGCCGGTGCCGCCGGGGAAGGCGATCCTGTCCACGACGGTGACCTGGAGGACCACCGCGACCAGCACCGCGAGCAAGCCGAGCACCGCCCGCACGTCAGCCCCCGCCGGTCGGCGTCGCGGTGGCGCCCGGGGCCGTCGGCGTGGCGGTGCCGGAGGCGCCGGGGGCGCCCGGCGCCGCGGAGCGGGAGGCGCCGGGGGTGGCGGTCACGGTGACGGTGACCGTCGGCGCCGGGCGCGGCAGCACCGCGACGTGCGGGTTGTGCCGCGGCACCTGCACCACGACGCCGACCACGCCCAGGGCGGTGAAGTCGACGTACGGCCGCACCAGCGCCGTCTGGGTGAGCGACCCCGCGCTGGGCTGGATCGAGGCGACCGTGCCGACCGGCACGCCGGGGACCTCGGGCTGGTCGCCGACGGACGCGTAGCTGACCAGTTCCTGCCCGACCTGCAGCGGGGGGCTGCCGTCGAACAGGGTCAGCCGGAGCATGGCCGGGCCGGACATCGACTTGCCGGTGCCGCTGACCTCGCCGATCTGGCCGGTGCTCGCCACCTGCACGCCCAGCACCGACGACGCGTCGTCGGCGAGCAGGACGGTCGAGGTGTCCGCGGTCACGCTGGTCACGGTGCCGACGAGCCCGGAGCCGTTGAGGACGGTCTCGTTCGGCTTGATCCCGTCGTTGCTGCCGACGTCCAGCGTGACCGTGTCGGAGTAGTCGCCGCCGGCCGCGATCACGCTGGCCGCGACGATGCGGTAGCCGCCGGCGTCGAGCTGCAGCAACTCGGCCAGCTGCTTCTTGTCGGCCCGGCTCAGCTGGGCGGCGCTGAGCGCGGCGCGCAGTTCGGCGTTCTCGCGCTGCAGGCTGGCGATCTCGCCCTGCGAGGAGCCCCCGCCGGTGATCGAGTCGAAGAAGCTGGCCACCGGGCTGGTCACGTCGTGCGCGACCCGCTCGATCGGGCCGAACACGTCCGCGCCCACCCTGCGGGCTGGCGACGCGCCGCCGTCCCTGAAGTCCAGCGTGATCAGCGCGATCGCGGCAACCAGCAGTACGGCGAGAACGAGACGGGTACGCCGGCTGTCGTGCACTGCAACTCCTCGTCCGTCGCGGGCGGCCGGTCGATACGACGGGTTGGCCGGGCCGTGCGGCTCGCCCGGTCGCTGCCGGGCGGCGCCGCATCAGCGCCTGGTATCCGGCACCAGCACCTGGCGCAGGGTCTCGAAGTCCTCCACGCACTTGCCGGTGCCGAGCACCACCGACTCGAGCGGGTTGTCGGCGACCTGCACGGGCATTCCGGTCTCCTCGCGGATGCGGGGCTCAAGGCCGCGCAGCAGCGCGCCGCCGCCGGTCAGCGCGATGCCGCGGTCCATCACGTCGCCCGCAAGCTCGGGCGGGCACTTGTCCAGCGTCGTCTTGACCGCGTCGATGATCAGGTTGAGCGGCTCCTCGACCGCGCGGCGCACCTCGGCCGCGGAGATCACCACGGTCTTGGGCAGGCCGCTGACCAGGTCCCTGCCGCGGATCTCGGCCTGCGGCTCGTCCGCCATCGGGAACGCGGAGCCCAGGGCGATCTTGATCTCCTCGGCGGTCCGCTCGCCGAGCATGAGCGAGTACTCCTTCTTGGCGAAGGTGATGATCGCCTGGTCCATCTCGTCGCCGCCGATCCTGATCGACTGCGAGGTGACGATGCCGCCCAGCGCGATGACCGCGACCTCGGTGGTGCCGCCGCCGATGTCGACCACCATGTTGCCGGTGGGCTCGTGGACCGGCAGCGCCGCGCCGATCGCCGCCGCCATCGGCTCCTCGATGATGTAGACCCGCCGCGCGCCCGCCTGGTGGCCCGCCTCCTTGACCGCGCTCTGCTCCACTCCGGTGATGCCGCTCGGCACCGCCACCACCAGCCTGGGCTTGGCCAGGTAGGAGCGCCTGTGCACCTTCTGGATGAAGTAACGCAGCATCCGCTCGGTGACGTCGAAGTCCGCGATCACGCCGTCCTTGAGCGGGCGGACCGCCACGATGTTGCCCGGGGTGCGGCCGATCATGCGTTTGGCCTCCGCCCCCACCGCGACGATCTGGCCGTTGTTGGTATTGAGCGCGACCACCGACGGCTCGTTCAGCACAATCCCGCGGCCGCGCACGTAGACCAGCGTGTTCGCGGTACCGAGGTCGACCGCCATGTCACGGCCGAGGAACGTCAGCGCGTTGCTCATCGGGAACGGGCCCTTCCGATCCGGGCTTCGGTTGTTCACTTGTCGACACGGGCCGCCGCGTGGAACGGCCCTTGTCGTTCTACATGGACAACGGCGCCGCCGGCTAAACGGGTTCCGGGAGGCCGTTGTGATATCTTCCGTGCCCGCCTGCCGGGCTCCTGGGGCACAGCTTACCCGCGTTCCGCTGCGCGACCGTCCGCCGGCCCGGCGTGGCGGCCGTGGACCCGGTCAGCGCGACGGCGCCGACGTCCCCGGAGGTCCGGCGGGCTGGTCGGCGCCGGGCCGGGGCGTCTCGTAGCGGCGGGCCAGCCAGATGCCGGTCAGCCACAGCGCGGCGAAGATGGCGCCGAGGACGTACATCGCGGGCACCACGATCCCGGCGGCGATGACCAGGGCCTGCAGCACGGTGCCCGCCGGCAGCGCCCAGCCCATGCGGGGCCGTCCGACGAAGCCGGCCAGCACCACGGCGCAGACCGCCAGGCCGCCGCCGAGGCCGCCGGCCAGGCCGCCGTGCACGTGCTCCAGGACGGTGGCCACCGGGATCGCCAGCCCGATGACGATCGCCTCCATGACCAGGACCGTGCCGCACAACTGCCTCATGACAGCTCCGCCGCGGTGAACGGGTGACGGGCGGGCTGGCTGGGCGGCGGTTCGGCGGGCAGCTCGCCGCCGGCGGGCGCGAGCAGCCGCCTGGCGTCGCCGGCGGTGATGACCGATCCGGTGACGAGCACGCCGCCGCCCGGCGCCCCCTCGGCCACGGCCTCGTCGGCGAGCGCGACCGCGGCGTCGATCGCGTCGTCGAGGCGGGCGGTCACCGACACCCGGTCCTCGCCGAACGCCTCGGCGGCAAGCGCCGCGGCCGCGGCCGGGTCCATCGACCTGTCCGAGGAGTTGCGGGTCACCACGATCTCGGACAGCAGCGGCTCGAGCTCGGCCAGCATGCCGGGCACGTCCTTGTCGCCGCTTGCCGCGAAGACGCCGGCCAGGCGGCCGAAGCCGAACGCCTCCCGCATCGCGGCCACGGTGGCCGCCATGCCCGCCGGGTTGTGCGCGGCGTCGATGATGATCGTCGGGCTCCGCCTGACCACCTCGAGCCGCCCCGGCGAGGTGACCCGGCCGAACGCCTCCCGCACCAGGTCCGGATCCAGGCGCGCGTCGCCCCCGCCGCCTGCGGTGCCGGCGAAGGCCTCCGCCGCGGCAAGCGCGCACGCCGCGTTGCCGGCCTGGTGCGCGCCGAACAACGGCAGGTACACGTCGGGGTAGCTGCCGCGCAGGCCGCGCAGCGCCAGCCGCTGCCCGCCCACCGCCTGCTCGCGGGCCAGCACGCCGAACTCGATGCCCTCCCTGGCCACGGCCGCGCCCACCTCGGCCGCCCGGCGCAGCAGCACCTCAGCGGCGGCCAGCTGCTGCTGGGCGAGCACGGCGACCGCCCCCGGCTTGATGATGCCGGCCTTCTCCGCCGCGATCCGCTCGACCGTGTCGCCGAGCAGCCTGGTGTGGTCGATCGCGACCGGGGTGACGACCGCCACCGCGCCGTCCGCGACGTTGGTGGAATCGAGCCTGCCGCCCACGCCGACCTCGAGGATCATCACGTCGACCGGGGTGTCGGCGAAGATCGCCAGCGCCATCCCGTTCAGCACCTCGAAGAACGACATCGCGACCGGGTGGCGCTGGTCCACGAGCCTGACGTACGGGACGACCTCCTCGTAGGCGGCCACGAACCGTTCCGGGCTGACCGGGGCGCCGTCCACGCAGATCCGCTCCCGGATCGAGACCAGGTGCGGGCTGGTGAACCGGCCGGTGCGCAGGCCGCGGGCGCGCAGCAGCGCGTCGGTCATCCTGGCCGTGGACGTCTTGCCGTTGGTGCCGGTGATGTGGATGACCGGGCAGGCGCGCTGCGGCTCGCCGAGCAGCCCGGTCAGCTCGCGCATCCGGTCGAGGGCGAGGTCGACCGAGTGTTCCGGCCTGCGGGCCACGATCTCCCGCTCGACCTCCGCGAACCGCCGCTGCACGTCCACCCTGCCCAGCCTACTTGGGCTCGGCGGGCGGCTCAGAGCTGGGCGAGGCGCCGCTCCAGGCGGGCGATCTCGCGTGCGGCCGCGTCCAGGCGCTGCCTGGTCTTCGCCACCACCGCCTCCGGGGCCTTGGCGAGGAACTCCGCGTTGGCCAGCTTGCGTTGCGCCTGCTCGGCCTCGCGCCTGGCCGCGGCGAGGTCCTTGTCCAGCCTGCGGCGCTCGGCGGCGACGTCGACGGCACCGGCCACGTCCAGCTCGACCGTGACGCCCTCGGCGGACAGCCGCGCCGACGCGGAGAAGCCGTCGCCGGCCTCCCGCAGCCGCAGCAGCGTCCTGATCCGGTCCTCGTGCCCGGCAAGCGGGGTGCCCTCGATGCCCGCCAGCCTGGCCGCGACCCGCTGCCCGGGGCGCAGCCCCTGGTCCGCGCGGAACCGCCGGACCTCGGTCACCAGCCGCATCAGCGACGCCATCTCCGCCTCCGCGGCCGGGTCGGCGTAGCGGAACGCCGGCCACGGCGCCACCATGACCGAGTCCTCGCCGGTCAGCGCGGTCCACAGCTCGTCGGTGACGAACGGCATGACCGGGTGCAGCAGCCGCAGCAGCGCCTCGAGCACGAAGCCGAGCACCTGCCGGGTGGCCTCCGCCGCCTGCCCGTCAGCGGAGGCCAGCGGGACCTTGGCCAGCTCCAGGTACCAGTCGCACACCTCGTCCCAGGCGAAGTGATACAGCGCCTCGCACACCTTGCCGAACTCGAACCGCTCGAACAGCCCGTCCACCTCGGCGGTCACCGCCGACAGCCGGGACAGGATCCAGCGGTCGGGCACCGCGGCCGGGCGCGGCGGGGCCGCCGGGACGTGGGCGCCGTTGAGCAGGGCGAAGCGGACCGCGTTCCACAGCTTGTTGCAGAAGTTGCGCGAGCCGGCCGCCCAGTCCTCGCTGATCGCGACGTCGGTGCCCGGGTTGGCGCCGCGGGCCAGGGTGAACCTGGTGGCGTCGGCGCCGAACCTGTCCATCCAGTCCAGCGGGTCGACGGTGTTCCCGCGCGACTTGGACATCTTCTTGCCGAACTGGTCGCGGACCAGGCCGTGCAGGACGACCACCCGGAACGGCACCGCGGCGGCGGGATCGCGGTCCCGCATCGCGTACAGGCCGAACATCATCATCCTGGCCACCCAGAAGAACAGGATGTCGTACCCGGTGACCAGCGCGCTCGTCGGGTAGAACGCGCGCAGGTCCGGCGTGTCGTCCGGCCAGCCGAGGGTGGAGAACGGCCACAGCGCCGAGGAGAACCAGGTATCCAGCACGTCGGGGTCCTGCCGCCACCCGGCGGGCGGCTGCTCGTCGGGGCCCACGCAGCGCACCTGGTCGTCCGGGCCGTAGAAGACCGGGATGCGGTGGCCCCACCACAGCTGGCGGCTGATGCACCAGTCGTGCATGTCGTCCACCCAGCCGAAATAGCGTGCGCTCATCTCCGCGGGGTGCAGCCGGACCCGGCCGTCGCGGACCGCGTCGCCGGCGGCCTTGGCCAGCGGGGCGACGCGGACGAACCACTGCTTCGACCGGCGCGGCTCCACCGTGGTGCCGCAGCGGCTGCAGTGCCCGACCGCGTGCAGGTACGGGCGGACCTCGGCGACGATCCTGCCGTGGGCGCGCAGCGCGGCCACCACCGCGGGCCTGGCCTCGAACCGGTCCAGGCCCTGGAACGGGCCGTGCGCGGTGATCACGCCGTGCTCGTCCATGATGGTGAGGCCCGGCAGGCCGTGGCGCTGGCCGATCTCGAAGTCGTTCGGGTCGTGGGCGGGAGTCACCTTGACCGCGCCGGTGCCGAACTTCGGGTCGACGTGGTCGTCGGCGATCACCGGGATGCGCCTGCCGGTCAGCGGCAGCTCGACCGTGGTGCCGACCAGGCGCGCGTAGCGCGGGTCGTCGGGGTGCACCGCGACGGCGGTGTCGCCGAGCATGGTCTCCGGCCTGGTCGTGGCGACGACGATGGACGCCTCGCCGTCCCCGTAGCGGATCGAGGTCAGCTCGCCCTCGTCGTCGCTGTGGTCGACCTCGATGTCGGACAGCGCGGTCAGGCAGCGCGGGCACCAGTTGATGATGCGCTCGGCCCGGTAGATCAGCCCGTCGTCGTACAGCCGCTTGAAGATCGTCTGCACCGCGCGGGACAGGCCCTCGTCCATCGTGAACCGCTCCCGCGACCAGTCCACGCTGTCGCCGAGGCGGCGCATCTGGCCGAGGATGGCGCCGCCCGATTCCGCCTTCCACTGCCAGACCCGCGCCACGAAGGCCTCGCGACCCAGGTCGTGCCGGCTCAGCCCGTCCTTGGCCAGCTCGCGCTCCACCACGTTCTGGGTGGCGATGCCGGCGTGGTCCATGCCGGGCAGCCACAGCGTGGCGTAGCCCTGCATCCGGCGCCGCCGGACCAGCGCGTCGATCAGCGTGTGGTTGAGGGCGTGCCCGATGTGCAGCACGCCGGTGACGTTCGGCGGCGGGATCACCACGCAAAACGGCGGGGCGGCCGAGTGCGCGTCCGCGGCGAAGTAGCCCGCCTTCTCCCAGCGCTGGTAGCGCGGGCCCTCCACCTCGGCGGGCGCATACGCCGAAGGCAGCTCGACGGCCTTGGGTGTGCTCACGAGATGTGAGTCTACGGGCAGCGGCCGCCCGCGGACGGCTTACCCGGCGGGGATCTCCGCGTCGTCCCTGACCTCCAGGGCCAGCGCGGCGGCGTCGGCCTGCTTGGCCGGGTACAGGCCGGACACGAAGAAGACCTCGCCGAACGTGGTCGAGCTCGCCCACACGCACCTGCTGGCCGGCGTGCCCGTCGACGAGTCGTAGCCGCAGATCATCAGGCCGCCGTGCGGGCCCGCGTTCACCAGCCGCGCGGAGGTCAGCTTGGTCCGCTCGTACGCGACCACCTGCTGCGGGCTGAACCTGCCGTCGAAGCCGGCGAACACGATGGCCCGGAACGAGCTTGACTGCACCGAGGTGACCCGGCCGAGGTCGTAGGCGGCGAACACGGATTTCGTCGCGCGGCCCGCCTTCCTCGCCGCAAGCTGCGCGACCAGGGTGGATTTGAGCGTGGGCGCCTCCCCCACGGACTCGAGGTCCGCGGTCGCGGCGCGGTTCAGCGGGAACCTGCCGATCCGGGCCGGGGTGGTGAGCCGGTAGGCCGCGGTGGGCGCGACGTTCTCGATGGAGGCGCTGGCCGGCGGCGTCGACGCGGCGCTGGCCGGGCTGCCGCCGCCGGACCTGGTCAGGCGCATGACGAGCAGCGCGATCAGCACCACGCCCAGCACGGACCCGGCGAGGTAGAGCAGCGTCCGCGTCCGGTGCGGCGCCCGCCGGGCGCGCCGTGACGCGGACCGGCCGCCGCGGCCTTCGCGGCGGCGGGGGCCGCCGGGGCCGCGGGGGCCGCCGGGGCCGCGGGGTTCGGCGCCGCCGTAGCCCGGCTGCGGATAGCCGTCCTCGGCGAAGCCGCCCGCGCCGTAGCCGTCCGGGGCATAGCCGTCCGGGGCGTAGCCGGGCTGCGGGTACCCGGGCGGCTGATCGTAGCCGGGCGGCTGATCGTAACCGGCCATCTGCTGGTAGGGCGGCGGCTGCCCGTAACCGGAGGGCTGCCCGTAACCGCCGTCGTAGCCGGGCGGCTGATCGTAGGCCGGCGGCTGATCGTAGGCCGCCGGCTGCCCGTAGCCGGGAGGCTGATCGTAGCCGTAGCCGGGCGCGGCTTGCTGCTCGTAGTAGTCCTGCCCGTAGGACGGGGGCTGCCCGTAGCCGGGAGGCTGATCGTAGCCGTAGCCGGGCGCGGCTTGCTGCTCGTAGTAGTCCTGCCCGTAGGACGGGGGCTGGTCGTAGCCGGAAGGCTGCCCGTAGGACGGCGGCTGCCCGTAGCCGGGAGGCTGCTCGTAGCCGTAGCCGGAGCCGGGCGCGGGTTCCCGCTCGTCGTAGCCCTGCCGGTAGCCGGGAGGCTGGCCGTAGGCCTGCCCCGGCTCGCCGCGCTGCGCCTCGTCGTAGCCGGGCAGCGCCCTGCGCCCCGCCCGCCGGGCCCGGTCGCCGCGGCGGCCGGCCGGCTCGCCGCGCGAATAGTCGTGTTCCCGCGGCCGGGCGGGCTGCCCCGGCTCCTCGCCGGGATCCCAGCCGCCCGTGGGGGCGTCCCAACCACTCATCGCGCTCAATTCCCCGTCGCTACGGAAGACTCGGCGTTCTCCAGGGTTCGCGTTCTTCAGGGTTCGCGTTGTTCAGGTCCCCGCGGCGGTCCTCCTCGACCTCGCCGCGCGTTGCTTCCGGGGCCTTCGGCCGGGACGCTGGCGCGGCGGCACCGCGCCAGATCGACGGCAATAACACTGCAGGTTACACGCCTACCGCGGCGATCATCGGCGATACCAGCAAAGTCGACATTCCGCCGCCGCGGCGGTCCCGGCTGCGTGGCCGGCGGCCGTGGCAGTCCGGCTCGTTCGGCAGGCTCAGGCGGACTTCTCGCGGGGGGTGCGGCGGGTGACGTCCCTGGGCACGATGGTCGGGTTGACGTTCTCCAGCACGGCCTCGCGCGTGATCACCACGCGCTCCACGTCCTTGCGGCTCGGCACCTCGTACATCACCGACAGCAGCACTTCCTCCAGGATCGCGCGCAGGCCGCGGGCCCCGGTGCCGCGCAGCAGCGCCTGGTCGGCGATCGCCTCCAGCGAGTCCTGGGTGAACTCCAGGTCCACCCCGTCCAGCTCGAACAGCCGCCGGTACTGCTTGACCAGCGCGTTGCGCGGCTCGGTGAGGATCTGGATCAGCGCGTCCCTGTCCAGGTTGTGCACGCTGGTGATCACCGGCAGCCTGCCGACGAACTCCGGGATCATGCCGAACTTCAGCAGGTCCTCGGGCATCACGTCCGCGAACTGGTCCGAGATGGTGTTCCTGTTGTTCCTGACCCGCAGCACCGCGTTGAAGCCCATGCCGTTGTGCCCGGAGCGCTGCTCGATGATCTTCTCCAGGCCGGCGAACGCGCCGCCGCAGATGAACAGCACGTTGGTGGTGTCGATCTGGATGAACTCCTGGTGCGGGTGCTTGCGTCCGCCCTGCGGCGGCACCGACGCGGTGGTGCCCTCGAGGATCTTCAGCAGCGCCTGCTGCACCCCCTCGCCGGAGACGTCCCTGGTGATCGAGGGGTTCTCGCTCTTGCGCGCGATCTTGTCGATCTCGTCGATGTAGATGATCCCGGTCTCGGCCTTCTTGACGTCGTAGTCGGCGGCCTGGATGAGCTTCAGCAGGATGTTCTCGACGTCCTCCCCGACGTACCCGGCCTCGGTGAGCGCGGTCGCGTCGGCGATCGCGAACGGCACGTTCAGCAGCCTGGCCAGCGTCTGGGCCAGCAGCGTCTTCCCGGAGCCGGTCGGGCCGAGCAGCAGGATGTTCGACTTGGCCAGCTCGACGCCCTCCTCGCCGGGCCGGTCCTCGCCGGACTGCACCCGCTTGTAGTGGTTGTACACCGCGACCGACAGGGCCTTCTTCGCCTTGTCCTGGCCGATGACGTAGGCGTCGAGGAACTCGTAGATCTCCCGCGGCTTGGGCAGGCTGTCGAACTTGAACTCGCCGGGCTCGGCGCACTCCTCCTCGATGATCTCGTTGCACAGGTCGATGCACTCGTCGCAGATGTACACGCCCGGGCCGGCGATGAGCTTCTTGACTTGCTTCTGGCTCTTACCGCAGAACGAGCACTTCAGCAGGTCCCCACCGTCACCGATGCGTGCCACCCAGCCACTCCTTTGCATGGTGCCGCCGCGGCGGCCGCACCGGTCGCCTCCAGCGGGCATGTCCCGCGAGCCTGTCACGTGCTTGCATATCGACGGTACCGCCTCCGGGTTCCGATGGCACCATCAAACCCGTTGGCGGCCCGGGAGGGAAGAGGCAATCCTCCCGGCCGGCCGGTCAGGAGGACACTACCTCCACCGCGCGCTCGGTGCCCCGCTTGATCATGGTGAGCACCTCGTCGACGATGCCGTACTGCTTGGCCTCCTCGGCGGTAAGGAACTTGTCCCGCTCGATGTCGCGGCGGATCGTCTCCTCGTCCTTGCCGGTGTGCCTGGCCAGGATGACCTCCATCGCGGCGCGCATCCGCAGGATCTCCCTGGCCTGGATCTCCATGTCGGTGGACTGGCCGTAGCCGCCCTCGGTGGCGGGCTGGTGGATGAGGATACGGGAGTTCGGCAGCGCCATCCGCTTGCCCTTGGTCCCGGCCGCCAGCAGCACCGCGGCCGCCGACGCCGCCTGGCCGATGCAGCAGGTGGTGATGTCCGGCTGCACGAACTGCATGGTGTCGTAGATGGCCATCATCGACGTCATCGACCCGCCCGGCGAGTTGATGTACATGGTGATGTCACGATCCGGGTCGATGGCCTCCAGGGTGAGCAACTGGGCCATCACGTCGTTGGCGGAGGCGTCGTCGATCTGCACGCCGAGGAAGATGATCCGTTCCTCGAACAGCTTGTTGTACGGGTTCATCTCCTTGATCCCGTACGACGTCCGCTCCACGAACGACGGCAGCACGTACCTTGACTGCGGGCTGAACACGTGGCGCTCCCTCATGACACCGGCCCCTCGCTGGGCACCTCGACGGCGCTGCGGATCACGTGGTCGACGAAGCCGTAGTCCTTGGCCTCCTCGGCGGTGAACCAGCGGTCCCGGTCGGCGTCCTTCTCGATCTGCTCGACAGACTGCCCGGTATGGAAGGCGGTACGCTCGAACAAGGTCCGTTTGATGTACAGCATCTGCTCGGCCTGGATCCTGATGTCGGACGCGGTGCCGCCGATCCCCCCCGAGGGCTGGTGCATCAGGATCTGCGCGTGCGGCATCGCGTACCGCTTGCCGCGCGTGCCCGCGGTCAGCAGGAACTGGCCCATCGACGCGGCCATGCCCATCGCGTAGGTGGCGATGTCGTTCGGCACGTACTGCATGACGTCGTAGATGGCCATGCCCGCGTAGACCGAGCCGCCCGGGGAGTTGATGTAGATGCTGATGTCGTGCTTCTCGTCCTCGGCGGCAAGCAGCACCAGCTCGGCGCAGATCCGGTTGGCGATGTCCTCGTCCACCTGCTGGCCGAGGAAGATGATCCGGTGCCGCAGCAGCCGCTGGAACAGCTGGTCGCCCAGCGGCAGCACCGGGGCCTCCGGGGAGGCCGCGGCCGGCGTCCATAGGGGCTGGGTCACGCTTACTCACCTGCTCCGGTTACGTCTGGTGTCGTTGCTAGGACCATAACGCCGCGGCGCGGCGCGATCGTCCGCGGCGCCGCCCTGTTCGCTACCGGCGCACGGGGTTGCCCGGTGAGCGCGAGCAGCCGGCCGCCGTCATGGCTTCAGGCCGGTGCCGCCCGGCCACAGCAGCGCGGTGCTGGACAGGTCGGCACCGGGCGTGCGCTCGACGGCCGCGACCAGGTCCTCGGCCGTCGGCCCGGTGACGGTCGGCCTGCCCCGGCAGGCGGCGGTCAGCCGTCCGGGTGAGCCACTGATGCGGTCTTGGACCATTCGCGCGCGGTGCCGCATCCGGCAACGCCAACTGCGCAGCGCGCCGTCCTCCGGCTGTCCTCATTCCGTCACCGGCCTTCCCCATTCCGTCACCGGCCTTCGTCGCCGTCATCCGTGACCGGCCACGCGCTCAGCCCGGTGCCACGGCGCGCGGCGGGTCAAGCCGGGAACTCGTTGCGGACCTGGCAGCCGTACGAGCACGGCCTCGGCCGGCCGTCCCAGCCGCGGCGCTGCAGCACCCTGGCGACCTGCGCCGCGGTCGCGCATGCCTGGTGCCGGACGGACCTCCAGTCGTACCGCAGGGTCTGCTGGCCGTCCCCGGCGGCGGCGTTGTCGCGCGCCATGTCCCGCCACCGGGTCTCCTCCGGATGAGCCACCTTCCCGTCCAGTTCCACCACGAGCCCGAACTGCTTGTAGACGCGGTCCCGGCGGCCGCGGCGCCCGTCCGGGCTCATGAACGGGACCTGGCGGTCCGAGCGGGGAAGGCCGTGCGGCCGCTCCACGCACCGCTCGTACCGGAACTCCAGCACCGACTCGTTGCCCTCCGCCGCGGCCTCGATCATCGCCTTAAGCTCCGATCGCCACCGCAGCCTGCCCCGCTTGCCCATGGCCGCCAGCAGCCGGGCCTCGTCGGTCAGGCCCTGGACGACCGGGCGGCTGATCCACCCGTACACGTCGTCGAAGCCCACGCAGCCGTCCACCAGGTCCAGCACGGTCTCCTCGACCGTGGTCCGCGGCGGGTAGCTTCGCTGCTGCGCGGCCGCCACGGCGCGTCCGGAGAGGTGGACCCTGACGTCGGGACCGGCGGTGGTGCTGCGCCCGCGGGGGATGGTCACGTGGACGACATCGTCCAGCCGCCTCCCGGCAAAGCCGTGCAACTCGGCCGCGGTCTCGTGGCTGAGCACGGCACCGGCGCCCGCCGCGAGCACCGCCGCCCACAGCCGCGCCATGCCCGCGGGCCGCCCGGTCAGCACGGTGTAGACGCCCGGCGACAGCCGCCGCCAGGTGCCTCGCCGGACCCTGGACCTGATCATGTCGGGGGTCAGCCCCGCCCTGATGGCCTGGTCTCGCGAGAACACGCCATGCTGGAGCCGGATGAGGTTGTGCAAGCTCGACGGCATCTCGGTGGTCATGACGCTCAGTGTGACGGCCGACACCGACAGAACACGGTCTGGAGGCCGGCGCGGGCCCGCCATGAGCGCCGCACCGCGATTAGCTGTAGGGCTTTGGTGCTTCTGTCGGCCTCAGGCGGCCGAATTCGGCCGCCTTTTCGGTACAGAAGCACCGATCCCTTACAGATAATCGCGGCTGCGCCACGGCCGATGCGACCCGCTGGTGGTGCAGTTGCTGAAGTTACCAGTGAGGTCGCTGGGACCAGCCGACGCCGGCACGGGGCGCCCGGCAGCCGGCGGGGGCGGCCGGGCTGCGGCCGGGCTAGGGTTCGGCGGTTGGTTCGGCGTCCTCGGCGGCCGCGGCTGGCTCGGCGGCCGCGGCTGGCTCGGCGGGCGCGGCTGGCTCGGCGGGCGCGGAGCCCTCGGCGGGCGCGTCCCCGGCCGACTCCGCGCCTTCGGCCGCGGCGGGATTGAGCGGGGCCTGGAGGGCGGCGCCGATGTCGACCTCGCTGCCGGAGGAGTCGGCGACCTTCACGCGCTCGGCGATCAGGTTCATCGCCTTGGCGCGGAGCACCTCGGCCGCGGCTTCGGCGAGCTGGCCGGTGTCGGCGAGCTGCTTGGCCAGGCGCTCCGGCGTCACGCCCATCTGCTCCGCCTGCCGGGCGATGTAGCCGGACAGCTCGGCCGGGTCGACGCTGAGTTCCTCGGCGCGGGCCACCTGGTCGAGGACCAGGCTGACCTTGACCGCGCGGCGGGCCCGCTGCTCGATGTCCGCGTCGAACTGCTGCTGCGTCTGGTTCGTGGCCGCCAGGTAGTCCTCCAGGGTCGAGCCGGCCCGGTCGAGCTGCCGTAGCAGCGACTGCTTGCTCTGCTTCGCCTCCTCGGCCACCACGCCTTCCGGCAGCGGGATGTCGACCTGGTTCAGCAGCGCGTCAAGGGCACGGTCACGCGCCTGAACCACCTGCTGCACCTGCTTCATCCGCTCCAGCTTGGACCTGGTGTCGGCGCGCAGCTCGCCGAGGGTGTCGAACTCGCTGGCGAGCTGGGCGAACTCGTCGTCGAGGTCCGGTAGCTCCTTGACCTTGACGCTGTGCACGGTCACGGTCACGTCCGCATCCCGCCCGGCGAACTGGCCGCCGGCCAGCTCGGTGCGGAACGTCGCCGAATCCCCCGCCGCCATTCCGGTCAGCGCCTCATCCAGGCCATCCAGCAGCGAGCCGCTGCCAATCTGATAGGACAGGCCGCTGGCCTGGGCGTCCTCGACCGGCTTTCCGTCGACCGAGGCGGACAGGTCGATCGAGACGTAGTCCCCGTTCTCGGCCGGCCGCTGCACCGCCTTCAGCGAGGCGAACCGTTCTTGCAGCGAGCTGAGGTACTCCATGACCTCGTCCGGGCTCACCTGGGTGCCGTCCACGGTGACCGACAGGCTGGCCAGATCCGGCAGCTCGAACTTCGGCCGGACGTCGACCTCGACCGTGAAGGTGAGGTCCTTGCCGTCGTCGAGGCGGGTGAGCTTCACCTCGGGCTGGCCGAGGGCCGACACGTCGCCGTCGGCCAGGGCCTTGGCGTACAGGCCCGGCATCGCGTCGTTGACCGCCTGGCTGACCACCACGTCCCGGCCGATCCGCCGGTCGATCACCGGCGGCGGCACGCGGCCCGGCCGGAAGCCCGGGACGCGGACCTGCCGGCTGACCTCACGGTAGGCCTTGTCGAGGCTCGGCTTCAGCTCATCGAACGGCACCTCGACGCTCAGCCGGACACGGGTCGGGCTCAGCTCTTCGACGTCGGTCTTCACGTCGCGTCACTCCGGGATCGGTGATCGTCACTCAGCGCCTGCTCGCCGAGAGGTCTAAGCCGCCAGTCTAGGGGCTACCGGTCGAGCCGGCGCACGCGGACGACGCGCACCGGCGGCGGCTCACGGTCGTGCCCGCGGTGGTCGCCGAGCAGCAGGTGCAGCAGCCAGCTCACCAGGCCGACGACGATCGCGCCCCAGAAGGCCGGCCAGAATCCGGTCACGTGGAAGGGCACCGCCAGCTCGCCGGCGATGACGCTGGTCAGCCAGAGCAGCAAGCCGTTGACCACCAGCGCGGCCAGGCCGAAGGTGAGCAGGTAGAACGCGCAGCCGATGACCTTGATCAGCGGCTTGAGCGTCGCGTTGATGACGCCGAAGATCAGCGCGACCACGAGCAGCGTGACGGTCCGCGACCAGGCGCCGCCGGCGAGCAGGTCGATGCCGGGCACCGCCGCGGTCGCCACGCCAAGGGCGGCGGCGGACACCCCCACCCGGAGCAGGAACCTCATGAAACCAGATATTACTTGACTTGCGCCGGCGGCGGGGCGACCCGGGCCACGGCGGATGACATCGCGGCGGTGGCGGCCGCAGGCCCGGGTGCCGGGGTCGCGGTCCGGCACCAGGCACCACGGCTCGTTCTGTGACAATGACAGCGAGGAGGGCTGCGATCGGCGAGGACAGGGGTCCGGCCCTGATCAGGGCGCGGGCCGCGGCCGTGCGGGACGCGGTGGTGCCGGACTGGCTGGCCGAGGTGGTCCGGCCGAGGCCGGCTCCGGTGCCGTGGCCCGGCATGCTGCGCGCGGCCCTGGCGATCTGCGTGCCGCTGGCGGTCACGTTCCCGTTCGGCAAGGGGACGCTCGGCGTGCTGCCCGCCATCGGCGGCCTGCTCGGCACCGTGGTCGACACCGGGGGCTCGTACCTGAACCGGGTCAGGCGCGTCGGCACGGCCGCCATCTTCGGGGGCGCGGCGGGGCTGGCGATCGGGTCGGTGATCCACGGTCGCGGCTGGCTCGCCGTCGCGGCGCTGGTCGTGATCTCGGGAGTGTCCGGCATGGTGAGCGCCCTTGGCGACGTCGGTTCGGTGACCGGGCTGCAGCTTCTGGTCTACGCGTCGCTCGGCACCGGGCCGCTCGGCGCGCAGCGGCCGGTCTGGCACACGGTCGCGGGCTTCCTCGCCGGGGTGGCCTGGGCGCTGGTGCTGATCCTGCCGGGCTGGCTGGTGTCGCCGTACGGCAGGGAGCAGCGCGTGGTGGCCGCGGTGTACCAGGCGCTGGCCGCCAAGCTGGCCTCGGTCGGCGGCGGCGAGTTCACCGCACGCAGGCAGGCGGTCACGGCGGCGCTGAACACCGCCTACGACGTGCTGCTCACCGCCAGGTCCACCTCGCCGGGCCGTAACAGGCGGGTCGCCCGGCTGATGGCGGCGCTGAACGCCGCCAACCTGATCGCCGAGGCGTCGACCGCACTCGGCCTGGCGGGCACCAGGCCGCCGCCGCTGGTCATCAGCGCCGTGGCGCGGTTCGCCGACTCGATACGCGACGGCACCGCGCCGCCGGCGATCCCCCCGGCCTGGGACGACAGCCCGGCCGCGCTGGCGCTGCGGGACGCCATGGCCGGCGCGGCGCGGGCGCTGTCCGGCGACTGGTCCCCGGAGAGCCGGCCGGATGCCGGCGGGACGGTCGCCCCGGGTGCGCCAGGGGCCCGCCCGCGGCGGACGGGGCTGCGGGCGGAGGTGCTGCGCGGCGGCAGGCTGGGGCGCCTGTTCACGGTCAGGCTGATGGCGTGCATGGGCGTGGCCGGCGTGGTCACCGAGGTGGCGCCGCTGGCGCGGTCGTACTGGGTGCCGCTGACGGTCGCGATCGTGTTCAAGCCGGACCTCGGCTCGGTGTTCGCGCGGGCGCTGCAGCGCGGCCTCGGGACGGTCGCCGGCGCGGTCGCCGGGGCGGTGCTGCTCGCCGCCGGGCACGGCACCTGGCTGCTGATCCCGCTCGCGGTGCTTGCCGCGCTGCTGCCCTACGCGCGGAGCAGGAACTACGGGCTGTTCGCCACCGTCCTCACCCCGCTGGTCGTGATCCTCATCGACCTGCTGAGCCCGGCCGGCTGGCGGCTGGCCGCCGACCGGCTGACCGACACCGTGATCGGCTGCGCCATCGTGCTGCTGGTCGGGTTCGCGCCGTGGCCGATGAGCTGGTACGCGCACCTGCCGGGGCAGTTCGCGCGGGCCGCGCTGGACGTCTCCGGGTACCTGGAGGCCGCGCTGTGCGCTCCCGCGCCGCAGCAGCCTCCCCGGGCGACCGCGCCGCCGACGCGGTCGCGGTTGCGCCGGCAGGCGTACCGGGACCTGGCCGACCTGCGCACCGAGTTCCAGCGCACCATGTCCGAGCCGCCGGCGGCCAGCCGCCGCGCCAGCGCGTGGTGGCCCGCGGTGGTGGCCCTGGAGCAGGTCATGGACGCGATCACCGCGGTCGCCGTGTCGGCGAGCGGCCGCGGCCGGGTGCCGCCCGGGGGGGCGGCTCAGCTTGCGGCGGCGCTGCGCGCGGTGAGCGAGGCAGCCGCCGCGGGGACTCCGGTCACCGTGCCGCCGGAGCTTCCGGCGGACGAGACGCTGAAGCCGGTGACCGAAGCGGTGCGGGCGCTGCTGGGGGTGCTGCGCTGCGGCGGGCGGGCCGCCGGCCGCGGGTAGGCCCGCGCCCGGGGACTCGGCCCGCGCCCGGGGACTCGGCCCGCGCCCGGGGACTCGGCCCGCGCCCGGGGACTCGGCCCGCGCCCGGGGACTCGGCCCGCGCCCGGGGACTCGGCCCGCGTGGCGGCGGGCGCTACACTGCCGGGAGGGCGGGCTGTGGCGCAGCTTGGCGAGCGCGCGTGCTTTGGGTGCACGAGGCCGCGGGTTCAAATCCCGCCAGCCCGACGAGACGAAACGGCCGCCCGGCCGGGGCGAGCCGGGGTCAGGCAGCGCCGCCGTCCGGCCTCGCGGGCCTGGCGCGGCGATCGAACCAGACCACGGCGATCAGCGCGGCGACGAACACGAACACCATGGCGATCAGCAGCGCAAGCTCCGCGGTCGGGACCGTTCCGGTGCCGCTGAGCACGACGAGGATCCGCCGGATCACCGCGACCAGGCCGACGACGATGAACGGCTCGGCGGCCAGCTGATGGGAGCGCAGCGACAGCACCACGGTGTGCACGATCTCGACCAGGATGAGGACGAGCAGCAGCCGGTCCAGCAACGCGATGCCCGCCGTCTCCACGGAAGCCCTCCGGACCTGCCTGAAGAAGTCGACGATGCCGGTGACCAGCTCGCCCGCCGCCAGCGTGATCAGCACCGCGCCGACGGCAACCGACAGCAGGTCCTGTGCGCGCTCCAGCAGCGAGGCGCTCGCGGCCACGCCGCCCGCCCTGGACCCCTGGTCATGACCGTCCGGCACGAACCCCACCCGTCTCTCCCTTGCCGCGGGGCTCCCGCGGGCCCTGCTCCGCCATGCCCGCGACGGCGGCCCGCGGGTGACTGCCTCACTAGACCGAATTAGACCGGCCGGGACGGATGCCGCGCAACCGCGGGCGCGGGCGTGATTCGCCGGCACCGGTACCGTGGCGGCCCGGGACGCCGTACGCTGCCGGTATGAACGGCGAGCCGCCGGAGGCGGTTCCGCTTGCGGCGCGGCTGAAGCTGCTGCGGACCCGGCTGGGGCTGAGCCAGGAACAGCTCGCGCGGCGGCTCGGCGTGTCGTTCGCGACCGTGAACAGGTGGGAGGCGGGACGGTCGCGGCCCTCGGCGCGGGCGAGGGCCGCCATCGCCGATCTTGAGGTGGCCGGCGACGGCCGGCGGCAGGCCCTGCGCCAGCACGGCGCCCAGCAGACGAGCCGGCTGCCGCTCGCCCAGTCCAGCTTCGTCGGCCGCGAGCGCGAGCTGGCCGAGCTGGCCGGGCTGCTCGCCCGGTCCCGGCTGCTCACCCTGACCGGGCCCGGCGGGTGCGGTAAGAGCCGGCTCGCCATCGAGGCCGTCAGGCGCTGGGAGCCGGGCGCGGGCGAGGCGGTGTTCGTGGCGCTGGAGACGGTCCGGCCGCCCCGGTCGGTCGCGGCCGCCCTCGCGACGCGACTCGGGGTCCGCGACCGGCCGGGGGTGCCGCTGCGTGAGCTGTTGCTCACCGCGCTGGCCGGATCCTCCCGCCTGGTGCTGTTCGACGGCGCCGAGCAGCACCGCGAGGAGGTGGCCGACCTGGCCGGCGAGCTGCTCGCCGCGGCGCCGGGGGCGCACGTCGTGGTCACCAGCCGGGCGGTGCTCGGGGTGCCCGGCGAGGTGTGCTGGGCGGTGCCGCCGCTCGACTGCCCGTCGGTCACGGCCGGCGCGGCCGAGATCGCGTCCTCCGACGCCGTCCGGCTGTTCCTGGCCCGCGCGGCCGAGCGGCTGCCCGGGTTCTCCCCCGCCGACGTGCCGCCGCACGCCGTCGGCGAGCTGTGCCGCAGGCTCGGCGGCCTGCCGCTGGCCATCGAGCTGATCGCGGGCTGGGTCGGCACGCTGTCCATCCGGCAGATCCTGCGGCAGCGCGTCGCGCTGCTCGGCTACCCGGCGCCCGGCGGCCGCAGCCTCGCCGACGTGCTGCGCGCCAGCTACGAGCTGCTGTCGCCGGGCCAGCAGCGGACGCTGCGGGCGCTGAGCGTGTTCGAGGGGCCGTTCGGCCTCGCCGACGCCGCCGCGGTGCTCGGCAGCGACGAGCCGGAGACGGCGGCCGCCGTCCGCGGCCTGGTGGACGCGTCCTGGCTGGCGGTCAGCCGCGGCGCCGAGCAGAACCGGTTCAGCATGGTCGAGGCGATCAGGGTCTTTGCCGCCGCCCGGCTCGCAGAGGCGGGCGAGGCGGACCAGGCGCGGCGCAGGCACGCGCTGTGCTTCGCGGCGCTTGCCGCCCAGGCCGGGGCCGGGGCCGGCGGGCAGGGCGGGGCCGCGTCCGGCGGGCAGGGCGGGGCCGGCGGGCAGGGCGGGCAGGGCGGGCCCGGCGGGCAGGGCTCGCGCGGCCTGGCGGCCCGGCTGGAGGAGGCCAGCGACGACCTGCACGCCACGCTGCAGTGGGCGGCGGAGAAGGGCGAGACAGATCTCGGCCTGGACGTCAGCACGTCCCTGCTGCGCTGGTGGCTGGCGACGGGCAGGCTGTCGTCCGGCAGAGCCTGGCTGAACAGGTTCCTCGCCGCAACCGGGGCGGCCGGGGCGGCCGGGGCGGCCGGACAGGCAGGGGCGGGCGGACAGGCAGGGGCGGGCGGACAGGCAGGGGCGGGCGGACAGGCCAGGCGGGCGGAAAGGGTCGCGCGGGCGCTGAGCGCGGCCGCCGCGCTGGCCACCGAAACCGACGACTACGGCGAGGCGATCCGCCAGGCCACGCGGGCGATCGCCATCCTGGAACCGCTGGGGCCGTCCGAGGACCTGGCGCTCGCGGCCACCGTGCTGGGGTCCGCGCACCGCTACCGGGGCGACAGCGCCGAGGCCAGGCGCAGCTTCCAGGCCGCCCTGGACCTGCGGCGGGCAATCGGTGACCGCACGCGGCTGGTCGCCGCGATGAACAACATGGCGCTTGTCGAGCTCGACGACGGCGACCTGGACAAGGCAAGGGAGCTCTTCGAGCAGACGCTGGTCCTCAAGCGCCGGATCGGCGACCCGCGGTCGATCGCGATCGGCCTGGTCAACCTCGCCGACGTGCTGATCAAGTCCGGCCGGTGGCGGGCCGCGGACGCGGCGCTCGCCGAGGCCGACACGCTGGTGCCGGGTCAGCCGCAGCTCGTCGGCATCGTCCGGTGCAGCCAGGGTCATCTCGCGGCGCTGCGGCGGGACTGGAAGCAGGCGGCCGAGATGTACCGGGCCGCGGTGCGCGCATCCCAGGCGGGCGGCCACACCCACGACGCGGTCGAGGCGATGATCGGCCTGGGCCGCGCCTGCCGTCGGCTGGGGCTGGCCGGCGAGGCGGCACGGCACCTGCACGCCGCCGGGGCGCTGGCGGACGAGATCGCGAACCAGCGGCTGATCCAGGAGGCCAAGGCGGCGCTGGCCGAGATCAGCGAAGGACCGCCGGGCAGGCTGCCGGGCAACCTGACCGCCCGGCAGGCCGAGGTGCTGCGCCTGCTCGCCGACGGGCTGAGCAACAAGCAGATCGCGGAACGGCTGTGCCTGAGCCGCGGCACCGTGGAACGGCACCTGGCCACGATCTATCACAAGCTCGAGCTCGGCGGCAGGGTCGATGCCGCCCGGTTCGCGGTGGAAAACGGCCTGGCCCGCCGCTGAGGCCACGCGTTTCCGCGCCGGGCGGCGGGACGGGCCCCGGCGGTCACGGGATGTTATAGCACCCGGCTCCCGATCCGGGGCGATCCGTGGCGCCCGGTGTTGATGATGCAGTAGTGAACAACGGTAACGGCCGAATGTATGAACGTCGGGATTCGCCGTGCACGTGCAGCCGATAGAAACAAGGCCACGGATGCTTCGTCGCGCCCAGCACACGGGCTGCAGGGGGGCGGTGGGCGCGGCGCGGCGTCCGAAATGCTCCGCGTGTCAGCCGAGCAGCGTGCCGCCGTCGACGTTGAGGCTGACGCCGTTGACCGCCGGGTCGCGCAGCAGGAACGCCACCGCGTCCACGACGTCGGCCATCCGGGCCAGCCGCCCGCACGGCGTGCGGGCCAGCACCTGGCTGAGGTCACGGTCGCGCCAGTACGGGCTGTCGCCGACGATGCCGGGATGGATCACGTTGACCCGGACGGGCGCCAGCTCGACGATGAGCGAGTTCATCAGCCCGATGACGCCGCCGTTGACCGTCGAGACCGTGGTGGAGCCGGGGTACGGCCGCAGCATGGCCAGCCCGCCGAACAACACGATGGCCGCGTCGGCGGCCAGCCGGGACCGCAGCGCGTGCACCACCTCGGGGTAGCCGACGAGCTTGAGCGTCACCAGCCGCGCCGCGAGATCGATGTCGAAGTCGGCCACCGTGGTGGTGACCTCGCGGTCGATGGCCGCCAGCACCAGGCCGTCCACCGCGCCGACGTCGGCCAGCGCGGCGGCGATGCCGTGCGGCCGGGTCAGGTCGAGCGCGATGCCGGCGGTGTTCCCGCCGACCTGCTTGGCCACCGCCGCGGCGCGGGCGGCGTCCCGGCCGGTCAGCGTGACGCGGTCGCCGGCCTCGGCGTAGTACCGCGCGATCTCGCGGCCGATGCCCGACGTGCCGCCGACGATCACGATGTGCTTCACTGGCCGAGCACCCCTCGCAGGTAGTCCCAGTCCTTGGCGAAACGGTAGGAGTGGCGCGCGGGCGGCTGCGGCGCCTGGGTTTCCAGCCAGCGCACCGGCACGGTGCCGGCGTTCCGGAACGAGTGCACGCATCCCGCGCCCGCCCAGGCGATGTCGCCGCGCTCCAGCCGGCAGGCCTGCCCGTCGAACGTCGCGTCGGTGGCGCCCTCCAGGATCAGGTACGTCTCCTCGAACGGGTGGTCGTGCGGCCCGGCAGCACCGTCGGCCTCGTACTGCACCATGAACATCGTCTGCAGCTGGGCTCCCAGATCGGTGTCCACCATCATCTTGACCGTGATCCCGCTGTAGACCAGGCGGGCGGTGCGCATGCTGACCTCGTCCGGCGAGGGCCCGCTCATGCTGGCCGCCGCGATATGCCCGAACGACCGCGTCCGCGGGTCCCTCGGGTCTGCCCGAACGGCCGGCGCGTCCCCGGCTACGTCCACGCGCAGCGTGTCGCCGTGGTAGCGGCCGCGCGGCTGTGGCGCCTGCATGTCGGCCCAGCGGGCCGTCGTGCCGCCGTCGTTGCGCCAGGCGTGCGGCACGCCGACGGGGACCAGGCCGTAGTCGGCGGCGCCGAGCCGGAACGCGCCCTCCGGCGTGGTCAGCACCGCCTCGCCCTCGAGCAGGTAGAAGGACTGCTCGAAGGAGTGCACGTGCCCGGGCAGTTCCCCGCCCGGCTCCAGCTCGCAGATGCCGAACCCGGTGTGCACCGCGCCGGCGTCCTCGGACACGGCAGCCCAGCGGCGGAAGCCCGGAGCCGCGGCCGTCCAGGCGGGCGGGCCGACGAACCGCGCGTCGCTGGCGCGGCACACCAGGTGCCTGGACGCCGTCACGTCTGCGTCCGGTCGGTCATGCCCACCACTGTGCCATGGCCGTCGCCGGATATCTCGTCCATGCGCAGGATCTCGCACGCGACGCCGATCCGCAGCGCCGCGGCCGCGTCGCCGCCGAACTCGCCGAGCAGGCGCTCCAGCTTGGTGACCCGGTAGCGCATGGTGTTGTAGTGGTAGTGCAGGAGGCGGGCGGATTCGGCCACGTTGAAGCGGGTGCTGGCCAGCACGGCCAGCGACTTGAGCAGGTCCGAGCGGCCCGGCTCCGGCAGGTCGAGCACCGGGCCCAGCGTGTCGTGCACGAACGCGCGCAGTTCGGCCTGGCGCACGTTGCTGATCAGCCGGTACAGGCCGAGCCCGGCGAAGTTGGTGACCGCGCCGCCGCCGCTCACCCGCAGGCCCACCTGCACCGCCACCCGGGCCTGCTCGTACAGCCGCGGGATGTCCGGCGGTCCCGCGCCGGACTGGCTGACGCCCACCGAGTAGGCCCGTCCCGTGGACGCGATCATGTCCGCGTGGGCCTTGCGGGCCAGCGCCTCCGCGTCCGCGCCGCCCACGACGGCCACCAGCTCGGTGGCGAACCCGGCGACCGCCGCGTCCGGGTCCCGGTCGCGGACGGCCCGGGTCCACAGCTCGACCGCGCGCAGCGCGGCGGCCTCCTGCGCGCGGGAGGGCTCGTCGCCGTGCTCGGCCCCCCCGTGTTCGGAGTCACTGCGCCGGGCGACCAGCACGGCCAGCGGGCGGCGCAGGTCCCAGCCGAACCTCGCCGCCCGCTCCAGGGCCTGGTCCATCTTGGCCGCGGTGCCGGTGACCAGGTCGTGCAGCGCGTTCGAGGCGAACTGCTGCTCGGCCGCGAGCACCGCCAGGTCGCGGGTGATCTCCAGCGCGGCGACCAGCGCCGCCTGCTCGACCGCCACGCCGGCCGCCCCGGGCAGGCCCTGCGCCCCGCCCACCGCGATGACCCAGCCGTGCCGCATCTGGCCGGCCCGGATGACCGCGGCCGCCCACGGGGTGCCGGTCTCGCCGCCGGCGTGCACGCCCGCGGCCAGCCAGGCGGCGTTCACCCTGCCGTCGGCGTCGCGGAGGTCCCGGGCGGGGGCACCGGACCCGGCGGTGGCGGCCAGCGGGCGTCCGGCCGGGTCGCAGATCACCACGTCGGCACCGGGCAGGATCCCGGCGAGCTCGTCGGACAGCCGGGCCAGCCCGCCGCCGGTCAGCGCGACGTGCAGCAGCGCGTCGTGGATCTGCTGCCTCCTGGCCAGCGCGGCCGCCTGCCGGTTCACGATCGTCTCGAACGTCTGGCTCAGCACGTCGTCCAGCGGTGACGCGTGCGGGATCACCACGACCGGGAACGCGACCCGGTCGGCCAGCTCCACCGCGTCGGCCGGCACCTCGGCCAGGTACTCGTCCAGCTTGACGCCGAGCCCGGCCAGGCCGTTGGCGGCCAGCTGCTCGATCAGGCGGCCGAACTCCCCCGGCCGCCGCGGCAGCGGGTAGCCGGTGGTCAGCAGGAACTCGTCCCGCTTGGTCCAGCGGACGATGTTCGGCACGGTCATGACGTTGAGCCGCCTGACCACCCGGTCGAGCCCGCCCGCGCCGGCGATGATCCGCGCCCCGCGCATGGCGTCCTGGCCGAGCATCTCGCGGACGGTCAGCCCGTCGACCGGGACCTGGCGGCCGCGCCGGGCCGGCATCGTCTCAGCCCGGGCCGGCCGGCGGCCCCGCCGGCGCGGACGGCGGCGGCGCGGAGGATGACGGCAGCGACCGCGACGGCGGCGCGGACGGCGGCGATGACAGCGGCGCGGACGGCGGCGGCGCGGACGGCGGCGGCGCGGACGGCGAGACCGCGCACGGGTCCTCGACCAGGCCGCGCGCCCAGGCCAGGTCGGCGGCGCTCGGCTGGTCGTCGGCGTCGACGTCGAGCAGCTGCATGGGGTTGTCCGCGATCATCCGGGTTACCTTCTCCATCGGCACTCCCTTCTCGAAGATCGTCTGCGCGAAGATGCGCAGCGCCTCGGACGGCAGCGGGTTGTGCCGCTGCCCGGTGTCGGAGACCAGCAGGCAGCGGGACGCCCCGATCCGCTGCACGCTGGCCACGATCTTCTCCGGCGCGGCGTACCGCCAGGCCGGCGACACCGTGCAGTAGCCGAACTCGGGCATGGCGCCCATCCGGGCCAGCTCCTCCAGGGTGTCCAGGTCGAGGTTGGGCACCCGGAAGTAGGGGTGGGTGACGACGATCTTCTCCACGCCGACGGACCGGGCCTCGCGCACCAGCGCGACGATCTCCCTCGGGGCCAGGTGCGAGGTGCCGAGGATCGCGCCGTGCTCGGCGACCAGCTCGAGCACCTCCTTGACCTCGGGCCGGAGCCTTCCCTCCCTGTCGGCCACCCAGATGCCCTCGGCCTGGCTGCGGCCGCCGGCCTGCGCGTCGTAGCCGCCGGTGCCGCCGTGGACCTCGGCGTGGTAGCCCGCGTCCACCGTTGGCATCCACACCTCCTTGCCGCCCAGCCGCAGCGACGCCTCCACGGCGGCGGCGTTGATCCCGCCCACGTAGTAGTTCAGCACGATGCCGCCGAACACGCGGATGCCGGGGATCACCCGCTGCACCAGGTACGCGCGCGAGACCGTGTTCTCGTGATGGCACTTGAGCACGACGGCCCGCATGCCCGCGTCGCGGGCGGCCCGCACGATGTCGAAGTCGTCGGCCAGCCGGGGGAACAGGTCGGGGTAGGGGTGGCAGTGCAGGTCCACCGCCCCGGCGACGTCGACGAGCGGGCCGCCGTAACAGCGCTTGGACATGGAGTTCCTCCTGGTGCTGAGGGTAAGTCTCGCCGGCGTCCGGTGAACAGCACGGCGACCCGGTCCCGGTCGCCGACCTCGCCGCGGCGCCGCAGCTCGGCCAGCCCGGCCAGGCCCGCCGAGCCGGTGGGGTCGACCGGGATCCCGGTCCGGGCCGCCAGCCGGCCGGCCTCGGCCAGCGCCTGCTCGCTCACCACCAGCGGCAGGCCGCCGGTCAGCAGCATGCCCTCGGTGACGGCCCGCCAGTCGTAGGTCTCGTCGTCGAGGATGCCGGCCGCCACGCTGGCCGGCGGGGCCGGCCAGGGCCGCATGAACGCCGACCGGTGCCGTGCCGCCTCGGCCATGGCCGTGCCGATCGCGTCCGGGCCGGGGCCGTCCGGCAGCATGGCCCGCACCCTGGTGTAGGCGCGTTCCAGCGGGTGGGCGGCGGCCGTCTGCACGGTGTGGATGCGCGGCAGCCGGGCGACGGCGCCGAGGGCGGCCGCCTCGCGCAGCGCCTGGATGGTCGAGCTGGCCAGCGCCCCGCCGCCGACCTGCACGACGAGGTGGTCCGGGCCGGGGCGCGGCAGGTCGGTGGCCAGCTCGTAGCCGAGGGTCTGGCCGCCCTCGATGGCCAGCCCGTTCTCCGGTCCCTGGGTGGTGAACGGCAGCGCCCCGCGGTCCAGTTCCCGGCGCAGCCGCAGGTACGCAGGGTCGCCGGGCGCGCCGGGCCGGCGCGGGCAGGCGACCACGGCGGCGTGCAGTTCGCGCAGCCGGCGGACGGTGCCGGGGTCGGCGCCGGGCGGCACGAACACGGTCAGCCGCCAGCCGCCGGCCCGGGCCAGCACCGCCGCCGCCAGGGCCGCGTTCCCGCAGCTGGCGACGGCCAGGCGGGGGCGGTCGCGGGGGTGCCGGAGGCCGGTCGCCTCGGTGACCGCCAGGTAGATGAGCACGCCCATGAGGTGGCGGCCCTTGTGCGAGCCCGCCACGTTCCCGGTCTCGTCCTTGACCCACACCCCGCCGGCGGCGTCGAAGCCCAGGGCGTCGCTCAGCTGGCGGCTGCGGAACGCCGGCGTGGCGCGGAACCCGCGGCCGCAGACCGCGGCGACCGACGCGTCGAGCGAGGCCACCAGGCCGCGGTAGCCGGCGTCGGACATGCCGCGGGCCAGGGCCAGGTGATAGGAGTGCATGAGCGCGCGGTAGCGCAGGTACGGGTTCGGCTCGCCGCCGCAGGGGAAGCGGGCGCCGTCCAGGTCCAGCACCCGGGTCAGCACGTGATCGGTGTCGTCGGTCCCGGCCCGCGGGCAGCGGAACGGGCGGGGGTCATCGGGGTCGGCCACGTGGCCGCATCCCGAGCAGCGGATCGTGCTGGCGGGCGTCATCGGCCGCACGGGGCGGCGAGGCCGGCCCGCTGGTTGAACTGTTCGATCATCGCGTCCCACGCGGGCAGCAGGTCGCGCAGGCCGAGCCAGAACCGCTGGTCGCGCCGCGCCTCGAAGTCGGCCAGCGGGACGCCCTGCTGCTCCACCCAGGTGTAGTAGCCGAGGTTGAAGATGCGGTTCCGGTCGGCCAGCGTGGTCTCCAGCAGGTCATCGGTGCCGGCCGCGAGGATCCAGCGGCCGAACACCTCGGCCGCGTCGGCCGCGGTGAAGCCGGCTGGGAAGTCGCGGGCCGCGATGCGCCGCCGCTCGCTGGCGTACATCGCGGCCCCGTCGGTGGCCACGGTCATCACCACGTCGTCCGGCCCCAGCCGCAGGTACTTCGCGGCCTTCACCGCGGCCAGGACGTTGCAGATGCTGGACAGCCCGAAGGCGGGCAGCCACCGCAGCACCTCCGCGGGGACCCGCCGCCTGGCGCGGAGGTAGTCCAGGCCGCCGTCCGCCGCGAACAGCACCGACAGCTGGTCGGTGGCCCGGTCGGAGACCGCGGTCACCAGGTCGGTGTTCATCACGTTGTGGATGAGCGGGATGTGCTTGTCGCCGATGCCCTGGATGTTGTGCTCGCCGAAGCCGTTGGCCAGCATCGTCGGGCACTGCAGCGGCTCGGCCGCGACGATCGCGGCGCCGTAGCGCTCCTTGAGGTAGTCGCCGGCGCCCAGCGTGCCGGCCGAGCCGGAGGCCGACACGAAGGCCCGCAGCCGCAGGCCCGGCGCCGATTGGCTCATCGAGTCGAACACGGCCGCCAGGGCCCGGCCGGTGCACAGGTAGTGGGCCAGGTGGTTGCCGAACTCGGCGAACTGGTTGAAGACGACCGTGCCGGGAGCGGCGGACAGCTCGGCGCACCGGTCGTAGATCTCCTTGACGTTGCTCTCGGTTCCCGGGGTGCGGATGATGTCCGCGGGGTCGGCGACCCAGTCCTCCAGCCAGCCGAAACGCTCCCGGCTCATGCCCGCGGGCAGCACGGCCACCCCCCGGCAGCCCATCAGCCGGGAGATCGCGATCCCGCCCCGGCAGTAGTTGCCGGTCGACGGCCAGACGGCCCGGTGCCTGGCCGGATCGAAACGGCCGGTGACGATGCGGGGCGCCAGGCAGCCGTAGGCCGCGAGCACCTTGTGCGAGCGGATCATCGGGAACAGGTCGCCCACGGCGACCACGACCCGCGCCTGGACGCCGGTGAGCTCGCCGGGCAGGACCACGTGGACCGGGACGGCGGCCCGGCCGGCGCGGCCGGGGTCGTTGTACCAGTGCACCCGGAACAGGTTCCGCGGGTCCGGGTCGTCGGGGTGCACGGACGCGAGGTCGCGCCGGATCGCGGCCGGGATGGTGTCCGGGTCGGCCAGCTGCGCGAACGTGGGCAGCAGGACGCGGGCCCGGCGGAACCAGCGGACGGCGCGATCGTAGAGCTCGCGGTCGGCGACCTCGCGCTCCAGTCCCAGCCACGTCACCGGGTGCCGCCCTTCTCGTCCAGCAGCGCCAGGATCCGCTCCGGCGTCATCGGCAGCCGGGCCGGGCGGACGCAGATCGCGTCGGCGATGGCGCCGGCGATGGTGGCGGCCACGTTCCCGATCGGCGGCTCGCCGATGCCGCGCGCCCCGAGCGGGCCCATGCCCTCGCCGCTTTCCACGATGTCGACGAGCACGTCGGGGAAGTCGTGCGCGTTCGGGATCAGGTAGTCGGCGAACAGCGCCGCCTGGACGTGGCCGTCCTCGACGGCCACGTCCTCGGTGAGCGCGTAGCCGAGGCCCTGCATGGCGCCGCCCTGGATCTGCCCCTGCACCCGCATCGGGTTGATGGCGCGGCCGACGTCGTGGCAGGCCGCGTAGCGCAGCACCGTGACCTGCCCGGTCTCCGCGTCGACCTCCACGTCGGCCGCGTGCGTGCCGTAGGTGTAGTCGGGGAAGGTGTCGCCCTGCCCGGTGCGCGGGTCGAACGCGCCGGCCTCGGCGTGCCAGGTGGCCAGGTGCGCGGTGCTGACCGACCGCCGGTCGCAGGCGGCGGCCAGCTCGGCCAGCGTGATGCTCACCCCGGTCCCGGCCGGCGCAGCGCCGCCGTCGGCCGCCTCGCCCGGCCCGCCCGGCCCTCCCGCCCAGACCCGGCCGCCGGCGAACACCAGCTCGCCGGCCGGCGCGCCGAGCAGGTCGGCGGCCACCGGCGACATCCGGTCGCGCAGCTCGCGGGCGGCGCGCAGCACCGCGTTCCCGGACATGTACAGCTGGCGGGTGGCGAACGTGCCGCCGGCCGGCGGGTTGAGCGCGCTGTCGCCGATGTAGACGCTGATGTGGTCCAGCGGCGCGCCGAGCACCTCGGCGGCGATCTGGCACAGGCTGGCCGCCTGGCCGGCGCCGAGGTCGGTGACGCCGCAGCGGATCAGCAGCGTGCCGTCGGCCTGCAGGCTCAGCCACGCCGAGGCCCGGTCGCGGAACCAGATGGTCCGGCCGTAGGGCTGCCGGTTGCAGCCGATGCCGCGGCCGACCAGCTTCCCCGGCCCGGACGGCCGGGGCGGGTCGCCGAGCAGCGCGAGCGCGCGGTGCATGGTCTGGGCCACCTCCACGCACGTGCCGACCCGTTCCCCGGTCGGCAGCAGGTCGCCCTTGGCCAGGAAGTTGCGCTCGCGCACCTGCGTGCGGGACAGGCCGAGGCGCTCGGCGAGCAGGTCCAGCTGCGCCTCGTAGCCGAAGGTGACCTGCATGGCGCCGAACCCGCGGAAGGCGCTGGCCGGCACGTTGTTGGTGAACACCGCGCTGGAGGTGATGCTGGCGTTGGGCACCCGGTACGGTCCGCAGGCGCAGGCGGCGGCGGCGAACAGCACCCGCGGCGACAGGTTCGGATAGGCGCCGGCGTCGCCGAGGATCTCGACCTGCTGCGCGGTGATCGTCCCGTCGCGGTCCGCCCCGGTCCGGTACCGCATCAGGAACGGGTGCCGCTTGGTGCTGGCGGCCAGCGACTCCTGCCGGTCCCAGATCATCCGCACCGGGCGCCGGGTGTGCCAGACCAGCAGCGCCAGGTACGGCTCGACCGTCATGTCCTCCTTGCCGCCGAAGCCGCCGCCCAGGTACGCGGCGATCACCCGCACCTTGCTGTGCGGCAGCCGCAGGATGCCCGCGATCGTCGCGGCGTGCTCGACGACCTGGGTGGACACGCGCAGCGTGACCACGCCGCCCTCCAGCCAGCCCACTCCGGCCTCCGGCTCCAGGTAGGCGTGCTCGGCGTGCTGGGTGCGGTAGCTGCCCTCGACCACCACGTCGGCGGCGGCCAGCGCGGCGGCCGCGTCGCCGCTGCGGATCTGCCAGGTGACCAGGGTGTTGCCGACGTCATGCACCAGCGGCGCCCCGTCGGCCCGCGCGGACTCGACGTCGAACACGCCGGGCAGCTCCTCGTAGTCGACGGCGACCAGGTCGGCGGCCTCGTCGGCGATCTGCTGGGTCGCCGCCGCCACCACCGCCACCGGCTCGCCGGCGTACCGGACCCGGTCGGCGGCCAGCACCGGCATCGTCACCTGGAGCTCGCCCAGGCCGCCGCTGGCCAGCTCCACGATGCGGTTGCTCGGCACGTCGGCGGCGGTGAGCACGGCGGCGACGCCGGGCAGCGCGCGGGCCGCCGCGACGTCGATGCCGGTGATCCGCGCGCTGGGCACCGGGCTGCGGACCACCCGGCCGTGCAGCATGCCCGGCAGCTGCCAGTCCGCCGCATACAGCAGCGACCCCCGGACCTTGTCGGCGAAGTCATGGTGGGCGGGCGAGGTGCCGACCACCCGGTAGCCGGACCGCGGGGCGGCCAGCCGCGGATCGGTGACGGTCATGGCGCGGCCGCCGGCGGCGAGGTCCCGGCCGCCGCCAGGTCGGCGTATTCCGCGACGGCGTCGATGATCTTGGTGTAGCCGGTGCACCGGCACAGGTTGCCGATCAGGGCGTACCTGATCTCCTCCCGGCTCGGCCGGCCCAGCCCCCGGGCCAGGCGGCGGCGCACCAGGTCCAGCGCGGTCAGCACCATGCCGGGCGTGCAGAAGCCGCACTGCGCGGCGCCGCGGCGCAGGAAGCACTCCTGCAGCGGGTGCAGGGCACCGCCGGGGCCGGCCAGCCCGCGCAGCGTGGTGACCTCGCGGCCGGCGGCCTGCACGGCGAGGGTGAGGCAGCCGCTGACCGGCTCGCCGTCCAGCAGCACCGTGCAGGTCCCGCAGACGCCCTCGCCGCAGCCGTAGCGGACGTCGGCCAGGCCGAGGCCGTCGTGCAGCACGTCGAGCAGGGTGTCCGACGGCAGCACCCAGACGTCATGACCGCTGCCGTTGACGCTCAGCGCGATCCGCCGCCCGGTCACGAGTCGCCCCCGGTGGCGCGGGCGCGGGCCTGGCGGAGCGCGCGGGCGGTGAGCACCCGGGCCAGCCGGCGCCGGTAGCTGCCGGAGGCGTGCACGTCGGAGGCCGGCCGCAGGCTGTCGGCGACCGCGGCGGCGGCGGCGTCGATGTCCTCGGCGGCGCCGCCGGCCAGGCCGGCGAGCAGTTCGGGGCCGGCCAGCGTGACCCGGTCCGCCACCCCGGCCAGCGCGACGCGGGCGGCGGCGATCCGTTCCGCCCGTTCGTCCAGCTCGACCAGGGCGGCGACGGCGACGATCGCGAAGTCCGAGGTGCGCCGGACCATTTCGTGGAAGGACCAGCCCTGGCGGGGACGGGCGGTCGGGATCAGCACGTCGGTGATGACCTCGGAGGCGGCCAGCGTGGTGCTCCAGTAGCCGGCGAACAGCTCGCTGACCGGGACGGTGCGATCGCCGTCCGGGCCGCGCGCCACGATGCGGGCGCCGGCGGCCAGCGCGCAGCAGCCGATCTCGGACGCCGGGTCCGCGTGCGCCAGGCTGCCGCCGATCGTGCCGCGGTTGCGGACCCGGACGTTGCCGACGTGCCGGACCGCCTCGGCCAGCAGCGGGCACCAGCGGCGCACCAGGTCGTGCTCGAGCAGGACGCGGTGCCGGGTCAGGGCGGGCAGCCGGAGCAGGGTCCCGGCGCCGTGCCCGGCCGCCGCGCGCCCGGCCGCCGCGTCGGTGGCCAGGGACGGCTGGCGCTGGTCGGCCGGGTTGATGTCGATCAGCAGCGCGGGGCGGGCGAGCCGGAGGTTGAGCATCGGCAGCAGGCTCTGCCCGCCGGCCAGGATCTTCGCGTCCTCGCCGGCGGCGGCCAGCAGCCGGACCGCCTCGTCGTAGCTGCCTGCGGCCGCGTAGTCGAAGGCCGGCGCCACCATGGCTCAGCCGCCCGCCCGCGCGGCCAGCCGGGCCACGGCGGTGGCCAGCACCGCCTGGTTGCTGGTGACCACCGGCAGGCCGAGCCGCTCGGCGATCGCCGACCGGGCGGCCATCGCGGCGAAGTTCGTGCAGGAGGCAAAGACCAGGTCGATGCCGCCCGCGGCGGCCGCCGCGCCGAGGGCGCGCTCCGCGAACGCCGCGATCTCGTCGGGAGCGACCTCCGCGATCTGGAAGTTGTCGCTGATGCCGAGCCCGCTGATGGCCGCCACCCGGGGCCCGTCCGCCTCGATGCTGGCCTTGATCTTCTCGTTCAGCTCCGCGACGTACGGCGTGATCACGCCGATGCTGGCCGCGCCGGACGCCTCGATGGCGGCGCGGACCGCGCCGATCGTGGACACGGCGGGCGCGCCGGCCAGCTCGCCGATCCGCTGGCACAGCCAGGCGTCGTAGTCGTTGCCGCGCAGCGCCCCGGCGCTGGTGCAGCCGAACACCACCACGTCGGGCCGCGCGGTGCCCAGGTCACGGGCGGCGGGCAGCGCGAACTCGTCCAGCATCCGGCTCTCGCCGGCCGGGGTGGTGTCCTCCAGGTACATCCGCGCCGTGTGCAGGGCGGTGCCCGGCGGCAGCCCGGCGGCGAAGTCCGGCTCCATCATCGTGTTCGAGGACGGGACCAGCAGCCCGACCCGGGCGGGCCGCCGGCTCACGGTGCCTCCACGGCGACCCGGGCGGGGCCGTCGCGCAGCTCGCGGTAGATCGCGATCTCCTCCGCCGACGGCGGGCTGAGCTCGGTGACATCCGCGCCGACCAGCAGGTCGAACCCGGTCCGGTCGCGGACCTGGCCGACGGTCACGCCCGGCTGCAGGCCGCGCAGCCGCATCCGGCGGGTGGCCGGCTCGAAGTCCAGCAGCGCCAGGTCGGTGACCACGGCGCCGGGCCGGCCGGCGACCAGGCCGGCCCGGGCCCTGCCGTCCCCGCCGTCCAGGTAGCCGGGACTGGTGACGAAGTCGACCCGCTCGACGAAGCGCCGCGGCTCGTGCTGGGTCACGATCAGCACCTGGTTGCACAGCGAGCTGATGTCGTTCGCGCCGCCGCTGCCCGGCAGCCGCACCCGCGGCCGCTCGATGCTGCCGATCACGCTGGTGTTGATGTTCCCGTGCATGTCGACCTGGGCCGCGCCGAGGAAGCCGTAGTCGAAGTAGCCGCGCTGCGCGTACAGGAAGATGTCGGTGATGCCGGTGAGCATCCGCGCGCCGTAGGCCGCGCGCATCTCGTTGGTGGAGACCGGTAGCCTGCCCGGCAGCAGCGACGCCCCGATGATGCCGCCCTCCAGCACGATCGTCAGGTGCGGCGCGCGGGTGCGCCTGGCCACCGCGGAGGCGAGCAGCGGCATGCCGACCCCGGCGAAGACCACCTTGTGGTCGTCGAGCAGGCGGCTGGCGGTGATCGCCATCAGCTCCTCGGCGGTGACGTCGCTGCCGCCGGTCACGGCGTCAGCTCCCCCGCGTCCGCGGCCAGGGCGGCCAGCCGGGCGGGCCCGGCCGCCGCGACGAACGAGGCGAAGTCGGCGTGCGCGTCCACGTTCTGCTCCACGTAGCGCAGGCCCGCGGCCGGGCCGTGCCGCTTGGCCGCCGCCGCGTAGGCGCCGAAGTGATCCAGGTCCGGCCCGTAGCGGCCGTAGCACTCATGCGGGTACGCGCCGTACGGGGCAGCCACCACGGCGTCCACGGCGAAGTGCGGCAGCATGGTCCGGTCCGGGCGGGCGGCGATCTCGTCCGGGCTGACGATCTGCTCGGCGCTGACGATCACGGTGCGGGCGGCCCGGGCCATGTCGGCGTCCATGTGCCGGTATCCGTCGACCTGCACGTTGCCGAACATGTCGGCCCGGTGGGCGTGGATGAGGGCCACGTCGGGGTTGAGCGCGGGCACCGCGGCCAGCCGCTGGCCGGTGTAGGGGCAGGTGACGGTCTGCAGGTCCAGCGCGCGGGCCAGGTCGGAGCCGAGCATGGTCAGGCTGGGCAGGAACGGCACCCCCATCGCGCCGGCCTTGTAGCGCAGCCCCATGGCCAGGTGGCTCCACTCGTCGTAACGGGCCTGCCCGCTTTCCACGTAGTGCCGGAAGATCGGGGGCAGGCCCCAGGGCAGGCCGATGCCCACCCAGCTGGAGACGATCCGGTCGAGCGCGCCGGTCGCGAGCAGCAGCTCGACCTCGTAGCAGGCCAGCGGCCGGGACACGGTCAGGTGCCGCCGCCGCTGCCGCAGCAGCGCGAACACCAGCGCCATCGGGGTCCGCGAGTACAGCGTCCCGCCGATCGCGACGTGGTCGCCGTCGCGGATCAGGGCCGCGGCCTGCTCGGCGGTCATCCGCTTGTCGGTGGCCTGCCGCCCGGCGGCCTCCCGCTCGGCCCGCGCCGCCAGCACCGTGACGTGCTCCATCAGTCCGCCCCGGCGCGGGCCCGGACGCCGGACCCGAGCAGCGGCAGCACCTCGGCGGCCAGCCGGTGCACCTGCTCGGCCTGGTACTCGTACGGGCAGAACACCAGGTGCTGCACGCCGGCGGCGGCGAAGGCGGCGACCTGCTCGGCGCACTGCTCCGGCGTGCCGCGCACCGCGGAATCCGGCGTCGCCTCGCTCCAGGCCGGCACGTCGAAGTAGTCGCCGACGTACTGGCGCGCCCGGCGGTCCGCCTCCTCGTAGCTGGCGCCGATGCACAGCGGCACCTGCGCGACCAGGGTGAGCCGGTCCGGGTCGCGGCCGGCCTGCTCGGCGTAGCCGCGGATCCGCGACCACGCCCTGGCGATGGAGGCGGGGGTGTAGAAGTAGGTCACCCAGCCGTCCGAGCGGGCCACCCGGCGCAGCACCCGGTCCGCGTACCCGCCGATGAGGACCCGCGGCCGCGGCCGCGGCCGCGGCAGCATCCGCACGTGCTCCAGGACCCGGCCGTCCCACTCGCCGGTCACCTCGTCGTCGGCCCACAGCCGCAGCAGCATGTCCAGGTTGCGCTCGAAGATCCGGCCGCGCTGGCCGAACGGCACCGCGGTGGCGCGGAACTCCCGCTGGTACCAGCCGGCCGCCACGCCGAGCATCAGGCGGCCGCCGCTGCCGGCCTGCAGCGTCGCCGCGGCCTTCGCCAGCACGGCGGGCTCCCGGATCGGGAGCACCAGGATGCCGGTGCCCAGCATGATCCGGCTGGTCCGCGCGGCCACCATGCTCAGCGTGGTCAGCGCCTCGAGGAACGGGAACGGGCGCCGGGCGCCGAGGAATAGGTGGTCCCAGGCCCAGACCGACGCGAAGCCGAGCCGCTCGGCGGTGATCGCGTACGCGGAGATCGCGTCCATGTCCGGAACCTTCCGCTCCGGGGTGAAGTTCTCCAGGGCCAGGCCGAACTCGACGCTCATCGCAGGTCTCCAGCAGGGGCGGCACCGGGCGTCCCGGGAACGGGCCGTGCCCGCCCGGCTTCCCACAGAATCGTATGCACGGGCCGGCGGCCGGTTCATTGGCGAGGACTGCCAGCAATCCCGGTCATTCTTCGGCGCCGTGTGCCATACCGCTGGCCGGCCGGAACCGGGATAGTGACGATAATGCCAGGTCTGTACCGTCCGCAGGCCGGCGGTGATGAGGAGATGCCATGAGCACGGTTGCCGCAACTGAAGCTCCGCTGTCCCTCGAGCGTCACGGGATCGACTACATCCCGCCGGGCGAGCGCCACGGCAAGCCGTACACGCTGTTCACCTTCTGGGCGGCGAGCAACGTCCAGATCCTCGCGATCTCCGTCGGCGTGCTGGCCATCGTGTTCGGCCTCAGCCTGCCCTGGGCGATCTTCGCGATCGTCGTGGGCAACGCGGCCGGCGGCCTGTACATGGCGCTGCACTCCGTGCAGGGCCCCCGGCTCGGCCTGCCGCAGATGATGCAGTCACGGGCCCAGTTCGGCATGTACGGGACCGCGCTGCCGAACATCATCGTGGTGCTGATGTACATCGGCTACTTCACCTCGAGCGCGATCCTCGGCGGACAGGCCGTGGCCAGCCTGTTCCACGTGACGACCGCCGAGGGCATCATCATCATCAACGCCTTCGTGCTGCTGGTGGTGTGGTTCGGCTACGACATGTTCCACTCCTACAACCGGATCGTCACCTGGCTGTCGGCCGCGATCTTCCTCGCCCTGCTGGGCAAGCTGGTGACCCTGCTGCCCGCGCAGCTTCCCGCCGGCGACAACTCCGCGGGCAACGTGCTGCTGGCGATCTCGGTGTTCGTCGCGTGGCAGGTCACCTGGGCGCCGTACGTGAGCGACTACTCCCGGTACATGCCGGAGAGCACCTCGAGCTGGAAGACCTTCACCTACACCTACGTCGGGTCGGTGGTCGGCGGGTCGCTGGTCATGTGCATCGGCGCGGTCGCGGCGGTGGTGGCCAAGACGGCGGTGAGCGCGAACGCCCCCGACTACCTGGGCGGGCTGCTGGCCGCGAAGTGGCTGTTCCTGATCATCTTCATCCTCGGGGTCGGCTCCGGCAACTTCGGCAACCTGTACGGGCCGTTCCTCACGTTCATGGCGATCATCTCCCCGTCGGGAAAGCTCGCGTCGAAGAGCACCGGCCGGGCCGCCCGGCTCATCGCCACCACCGTGGTCGCGATCATCGGCACCGTCATCGCCATCAAGGCGAGCAGCAACTTCATCACCGACCTGTCGAACTTCCTGGTGTTCACGCTCTACCTGCTGGTGCCGTGGACCGCGATCAACCTCACCGACTTCTACCTCATCCGGCACGGGCGCTACGACATACCCGAGCTGTTCAAGGCGGACGGCAGCTACGGCAGGTTCAACTGGTACGCGCTGGTGGTGTACGCGCTGGCGGTCGGGATCCAGTTCCCGTTCATGAACGACCCGGCCATCTACGTCGGCCCGGTGTCGACCGCGCTGGGCGGCGCCGACATCGCCTGGATCGTCGGCTTCGTCTTCGCCGCCGTCGTGTACTACGCGGGCGCGCGGTACCGGATGTCGGCCGCGGCGCGGCCGAAGGGGCCCGCGGTCCTGGTTCCCGGCTCTCCGGGCGGCGCGCCCGGCGCGTAGCCGCCGGCAGCCACCGGCCAGCCCGGGGCGCCCGTCCGGTCCGCCACCGGCCGGGCCGGCTCCAGCGCAATGCTCGGCGTGGTCCCGCGCGGGCGGCCGGCCGCGGGCGGCTGACCGGCGGCGTGCCGGGAAGGAGAAACCAGCGGCTCGTTCGGGCTAACGGGTTTCTTCGGTCCTGGCGGCGGCCCAGAGCGTGTGGAAGGTGCCCGGGCGGTCGGTGCGGCGGTAGGTGTGCGCGCCGAAGAAATCGCGCAGGCCCTGGACGAGCGCGGCGGGCAGGCGGTCGGCGCGCAGCGCGTCGTAGTAGGCCAGGGCCGCGGAGAAGCCGGGGACCGGGATGCCGAGCCGGACCGCGGTCGCGACCACGGCGCGCCAGGCGTGCTGCGCCTGGTCGAGTTCCGCGGCGAACCCCGCGTCGGCCAGCAGCGTCGGCAGGCCCCGGTCGCCCGCGTAGGCGGCGCGGATCCGGTCGAGGAACGCGGCGCGGATGATGCAGCCGCCGCGCCAGATCGCCGCCATCGCGCCCGGGTCGATGCCCCAGCCGTAGCTGCGGCTGCCCGCGTCGATCATGTTCCAGCCCTGGGCGTAGCAGACCAGCTTGGACGCGTACAGGGCCTGCTCCACCTGGTCGGCGAGGTCTGCGGGCCGGGCCTTCGGGTCAGGGGCCGGCCGCGGCCCGGCGAGCTGGCGGGCGGCCCGGCGCAGGCCGGCATGGCCGGACAGCGAGCGGGCGAACACCGCCTCGGCGATGCCGCTGACCGGGACGCCGAGGTCGAGGGCGTCCTGCACCGTCCAGCGGCCGGTGCCCTTCTGCTCGGCCTGGTCGGCCACGATGTCGACGAACGGCCTGCCGGTCGCGGCGTCGGCGTGCCCGAGCACCTCGGCGGCGATGCCGATCAGGTAGGAGTCGAGCCGCCCGGTGTTCCACTGCCTGAAGACGCCCGCTATCTGCGCGGGCGCCAGGCCCGCGGCGTGCCGCAGCAGGTCGTAGGCCTCGGCGATGAGCTGCATGTCGGCGTACTCGATGCCGTTGTGCACCATCTTGACGAAGTGCCCCGCCCCGTCCGGGCCGACGTGCGTGCAGCACGGGCTGCCGTCGACGTGCGCGCTGATCGCCTCCAGCATCGGGCCGAGCGCCCGGTAGGACTCGCCGGAGCCGCCGGGCATGATCGACGGGCCGTGCAGCGCGCCCTCCTCGCCGCCGGAGACGCCCATGCCGACGAAGTGGATGCCCCGCTGTCTGAGTTCGGCCTCGCGGCGGCGGGTGTCGTGGAAGTGCGCGTTGCCGCCGTCGACGAGCATGTCGCCGGGCTCCAGCAGCGGCGCGAACTCGTCGATGACCGCGTCGGTGGCCGGGCCGGCGTTGACCATGATGATGACGCGCCGGGGACGTTCCAGGGACCTGACGAACCGGGCCGGGTCCGGCGCCGGGACGAAGCTGCCCTCGTGGCCGAACCGGGTCACGGTGTCGGCGATACGGGACGGCGTCCGGTTGTGCAGGGCGACGGCGTAGCCGTGGCGGGCGAGGTTGCGGGCCAGGTTGCGGCCCATCACGCCGAGCCCGGTGACGCCGATCTGCGCCGATGCTTCCGTCATGGCCTGGTCTCCTTGCCGCGTTCCGCGGGTGCCCTGGGGGCCCCTGGGCACTGAAGAACGTGCCCGGGGGGCCACCGACTCCGGCGGACGTGCCGTGGCCGCGCGTGTGGCCCCCGGGCACCATAGAACGTACCCGGGGGGACACGGGGCTCGCCGGCGCGGGGCCGGCGGCGCGGGCAACCTGGCGGGGGGGTGGCGCATCTGAACAAGTGCGGGGGGTCTGGCGGGCGGAGGACGGATGGCGGCGATCGAGGACTTCACCGAGTTCGCGGCCGGCGCGGCGCCGCGGCTGCGGCAGGCCGCGTTCCTGCTCTGCGGGGACTGGCACACCGCCGAGGACCTGACCGTGACCACGCTGGCCAGGATGTTCGCGTCGTGGCGGCGGATCAGCAGGCAGGACGCGGTGTACGCGTACGCGAGCCGGACGCTGGTGAACGCCTACCTGGCCGGCCGCCGGCGGCGGCGCGGCCGGGAGGTGCTCAGCGGCCGACTGCCCGACACCGCGGCCGGGCCGCCGACCGGCGAGCTGCAGATGGCGGTGCTCGACGCGCCGGCCACGCTGCCGACCGGGGCGCGGGCCGTGGCCGGCGAGCCGGCGGCCGGGCCGATCGTGTCAAGGTCGGTCGCGGCGGGCGTTCGGCTTCGCAGGCGCCGCCGGGTGCTCGGCGCCGTGACCTGTGCGGCCGTGATCGCCGCCGCCGGGGTGGCCGTCCCGGTGCTTCGCACCGCGTCCCGGCAGGCGCCCGCGCCGGCCGTGGCGATCCCGCCCACCCTGTACGTGACCTCGGCGAACCTCGACACGAGGCCTGCCGGGGGCGCGGTTACGCCGATCTCGGTCCGCACCGGCGCCGTCGGGCGGCCGATCGAGGTCGGGCTGTCCAGTTCGATCATCAGCACCCCGGACGGGCGGACCCTGTACGTCGCCGACGACATGTCCGACTGGGTGCGGCCGGTCTCGACGGTGACCGGGACGGCGGGCCGCCCGATCAGGGTCATGCCCGAGCCGGTGGCCATGGCGGTCACCCCGGACGGGAGGACCCTGTACGTGGCCAGCGCCAACTTCAACCGGGGCAGGGGCTGGGTGACGCCGATCTCGGTGGCCACCGGCACGGCCGGTCCGCCGATCGAGGTCCGGCGGGCGCCCTCGTCGATGGCCATCACGCCGGACGGGAAGACCCTGTACGTGCTCAGCACCACATCGGGCACGGTGACGCCGATCTCGGTGGCCACCGGCACGGCCGGGCCGACGACCTGGATCTACGGGCAACCGAGGTCGATGGCGATCACGCCGGACGGGAAGACCCTGTACGTGTCCCAATTCGCCAGGAACCAGGTGATCTCGATCTCGGTGGCCGCCGGCAAGGCCGGGCGGGCGATCAAGACGGGAGCGGGCCCTGGCCCCATGGTCATCACGCCGGACGGCAGGACCCTGTACGTGCTCGACGTCGGCGGCGTCGGCCGCACGGTGACGCCGATCTCGGTCGCCACGAACACGGCCCGGCCGCGCATCCCAGTCGGCCAGGCGCCCGTCACCCTCGCCATCACGCCGGACGGGACGACGTTGTACGTAGCCTGCGTGTCGGGGACCGTCACGCCGGTCGCGGTCGCGACCGACACGGCGGAGCCGCCGATCACGGTGGCGCAGCAGCCGGACGAGATCGTCATCACGCCGGACGGGAAGCGGGCCTACGTCCTGTCCGCGACCGGCCCGCAGGACGGGACGGTGACGCCGATCGCGACGGCCACGAACACGGCGGGAACGCCGATCACGATCGCTGGCGCCGCCCTCGGGCAGATGGTGCTCGTGCCGTGAGCCGGGCCGCGTGGCGGGCCGGGCCGCGTTGTGGTCTTTCAGCTGACGGATTACGACAACCTGCTCGAGCTTGCCGGACGCCGGGTGCGCCGCTGCTGACCGAGGGCCAGCTCGTGATGGCGACCGAGGTCGGCGCCGGAGAGGACACCTCGGCCGTGCTGACCGCGATCGCCGCCGGGCGCATCAGACACAACGAGATACGGGATGCCATCGGCGCCGAGCCGTCCCGGACCCTGGACCATCGTCGCCATCGGGCCCTGGCGGCGGGATGACGCCGACGGATGAGGTGGGGCACGCGGATGCGGAGACTTTCGTGGTGACCGCGGCGGACATCTTCGGGCCGTGAGCGGCGCTCGTCCGCCTGCTCGGCGGCGGGGACGGTACGCTACCGGTGACGGCCGCCGTCGCGCGGGCGGCCGGTGCGGGCGTAGCTCAATGGCAGAGCTCCAGCCTTCCAAGCTGGCAATGCGGGTTCGATTCCCGTCGCCCGCTCCGCGTTCTGTTAGCTCAATGGCTAATCCTGGACTTTTGTTCGGCTAGCTGCCGCCTGCTGCAGGTTACTGGTCCTTAGTGGCGTCCATTGCAGTCTTTTCACAGCTCAGACGATGTCTCCGGGCTGAGCTATGCTGGCCTGGCGGGTCAGGTGGAGGCCTGTCGTTCTACCCAAATTTCTACCCAGAATCTGGGGCGTGACCATGGCATACGCGGAACGCCGGGAGCGCAAGAAGGGGGTCCGCTACCGCGGCATCTACAAGGCTGCGGACGGCCGCTACCGGTCCGCCGGCACCTTCAGCACCGAGTCCCGCGCGCTTGAGGTCGCCGAAGAAGCAGAGCGGCATGCGGCGGAGGTGGCTGGGGGCGCCGCAGGCGGGCTGGACCCGGCCACCCGCGCGACACGGACGATGAAGGAGTACGCTCCCCTGTTCCTCCGGCACCATCAGGTCGAGGGGAACACCAAGGACACCTATGCGGACACGCTGCGCCTGCACGTGATCCCGTTCCTTGGCGGGTGCCGGCTGGCCGAGACCGATCGGACGGTGGCGCGCAACTACGTCACGGCGCTGGCCGAGGCGGGGCGCTCAGCGAACACGATCCGGCAGGCCAAGGTGGTGCTCGGCGCGATGTTCGGCATGGCGGTGGCGGACGGCTACCTGGACTACAACCCGTTCCACGACGTGAAGATCCCCAAGGTACCGGGCCGGCGGGCGATCAAGGTGGCCACGCCCGAACAGTTCCTGAAGGTGCGGGCCTGCCTGCCGACCAGGCCCGCCCAGGTCTTCGCGACGCTGCTGGTGTCCAGCGGGATCCGGTTCTGCGAGGCGATCGGGCTGCGGCCTGACGACTTCGACTTCGAGGCGGGCATCCTGGAGGTGGCCAGGTCGGTGGTCAAGGTGTCCCGGGAGCACCATCCGCACGGCAAGACGTTCCTGGTGCGCGACTACACCAAGAACGGCCAGACCCGCAGGCTCAAGCTCGACCGGGCCGTGGTCGAACTCGTGCGCGGGCACGTGGCCGAACACGGCATCGGCCAGGCGGAGGTGCTATTTCCGGCGGAGCTGGTGGTCCCGCCGCGGCGGACCAAGCCGCGGCTGACGGAGGAGGAGATCCGCGCGCTGGGCGACTGCGAACCGGTCGGCGGCCGGGTGTACGCGCACGGCACTATGGGCGGTTACGTACGGGCGAAGTGCCGGTGCGCGGGCTGTCGGCAGTGGGCCCGCGACTACGGCCGCGAACGGATGCGCGTCCGGCGGGCCGCGGTCCCCGGAGTGCCGCGGCGGCGCTGGGAGAAGTCCCGCGATCCCGACGAGCCCTACCTGGACGAGCCGAGCTGGAACCGGATCTGGGCCCGGGCAGTCGCCGACAGCGGGATCCCGTTCAAGCCGACCGCCTACCAGGTCCGGCACACGCACGCCTCGTGGCTGATCGACGCGGGCGAGAACCCGAAGGCGGTGATGCACCGGCTCGGCCAGGCCGACCTGCGCACCACCGCACGCTACGTGCACGTGCTCGACGAAACCGGGGAGTCAGCCGCCAGGCGGTTCGAAGGGCTACTGCCGCCGCTGTGACCATCAGGCGGCGAATACCCTGGGCCGGAGACCGGGGCCGAGCCTATAACCGGCAACGCACTCAGCGCCGATGCTCCGCGGCGCATGGTGCCCTGCCGGCGTTGTGCAGTTTCCCCGGCCGCTTACCCGGGCGCCATGCCTGGCCGATACGGTTCCCGGCCCGGCCAGCCACCTGCCGTCATCGGGGCTCGAGCTGGCTCTCGGCAGTTACCAGCAGCTCCTGCAACAGGAGTCCGCGCCGGGCATCCAGAGGATGAGATGCGACGATTCCCCTGGTGAGTTCTGCGAACTCACGGCACATGACCGCTCGCCAATCAGAGGCGGCAAGTTGCGCGCAGTCCAATTCCAGCACTCCTTCCGGCCCGTAGATCTCGACACCCGCGCGATGACCTGCCACCGCCGACGACGCGCACAGCGTGACCGAACTGATGACCCCAGTGGCATGCTCCGCAAGCATACCGACGAAACCGCGCCGATCACCGCGACATACGATCTCACGTACCGGGCCGATAGCAGCATCCAGAAGATCGAGGACATGCGGGCCGAGGTCAAGTATTGGGCCGCGCTGCAGCCGCCACGGCGTGCGGAACGGGCCAGCAAGCACCGCGCCCGACACGAACGTACCCCTGGCCCCAAGCGCGCGGAAGGCGGAGGCCTTGCGCAGGAATTCCCGGGTAGCCGTCGCGTAGCGCCAGCTAAGCGCCAGCATCGACCGGATGCCAGCATCGGCTGCAGCGTCGGCCAGCCGCCTGGCCCCCGCCAGGTCCGCAGCCAGTGGCTTCCCCAGCAGGACGGGCAATCTCGCACGGATGGCCACGAGCGCGAGCTCGGCCTGTACGGCGGGCGGGACGGCAAAGGCGAGGGCCTCGGACGCCCCGATCAGGTCACCGATCCCGCAGAACACTGGGCAGCCGTGTGCTGCGGCCAGGGCCTCCGCGGCATCGCGACGCCGTGCCCACACCCCGGCAAGGCTAGTATGCGGGCCGCTGGCGATCGCGGGCGCGAGGGCCGTCGCCGCCCATGGCCCTGCTCCGATGAGTCCGATCCGTACCGGTTCGGCGCCGAGGCCGCTCACGGGTCGTCCGCATCCTGCCGTTAGGGTCACCGCGCGCCGACAGGCCGGTCGCTGCAGATGCCCGCCCGGAACAGCCCGTTGATCGCGCCATCATCCAGTCCGGCCCAGTCCCTGAGCACCGACTGGGTGTCGGACCCGAAGCAAGGCGCGGGCTTAGCCGCGGCGGCGCCGGGCGTGAAGCCGCGGAACGGCAGGCCAGGGTACTCGTGGCACCCGGCCTCCGGGTGACGCAGGCAAATGAAAAAGCCGCACGCCCGCAGATCTTGGTCCTCGGACAAGTCGCGCGCGTCGGCGACCGCCCCGGCTCGCACCCCTGCCGCCTGAAGGCGCCTGGTCAGCTCCCATTTGCCGAAACCCGCCGTCCACTGCCCGATCAGGGCGTCAAGTTCGGCTTGCCGGGCCTTCCGCCCGGCAGCATCCGCGAGTTCTGGATCGGCGGCGAGGTCGGCGCGGCCCATGACGGTGGCGAGAGCCTGCCACTCCTGGCCGGACCTGACTGAGATGGCGACCCACTCGTCGCGCCCGGCGCACCGGTAAGCGCCGTGCGGGCAGTGCCATGGGTGCTCGTTCCCGATCCGCAACCGGTCGGCCTGCCGGTTGGCGGCCTCAAGCAGCCATTCCCCGATCCAGTGCATGGCGGCCTCGCGCTGGGCGACCTCCAGTGTGATGCCCCGGCCGGTCCGCTGCCGGTGCACCAATGCGGTGAGCACCGTGGCTGCGCCATGCAACGCGCCCATGGGGTCGAGGTAGGCGGGCCCGGAGCCAAGCGGCGGGCCGCCCCGGTACCCGATGAAGTGCGTAAACCCGGTGGCGGCCTCCATCGTGGGTCCGAGAGCCCGGTGACGGGCGCTCGGGCATCCCGCGCCGTACGCGGGCATCTCCGCCACGATCAGCCTCGGCGCTGCCAGGCTCCGGGAGTCCAGGCCGAGCCGACCGAGCATGCCCGGCTTGCCGTTCGCGATGACGATGTCGCTGCGCAGGGCGAGGGCATGCCCGGCGGCCCGCCCGGCTGGCGTCGCCAGGTCGAGGACGACCGACCGCTTGCCGGTATTCTGGGTGTTGAACCATGCGTTGCGGTTGTACGGGCGCTCGCCCGGCTCGCCGTCTGGGTACATCCACCTGTCGGAAGGCTGGAGCTGGCCGCGCCACCCGTCCATGCGCTGAGGTGCTTCCACCTTAACGACGGTGGCGCCGAGCCAGGCGAGAATCCTAGTGGCCATCGGGCCCGACCAGGCGGAAGTGAGGTCGAGGACCCGGATGTCGTGCAGCGGCGGCCACTGACGCGACCGACGGCGCCGCACCGGCTGCAGCGGCGGGTCACCGAGCAGGGCGAGCAGCTCACTGCGGTGCTGGTCGGGTTCCGGTGCAGGTCGCAGACGGCGGTGCCATCCTTCGTAACGCGCGAGCGGGCCTAGTACCAGCCTGCCCGGACCCGGGGTCCGCGTCAACGGTGGCGCGGAATTGGCCGAGTCGTGGCAGACCCGGCCCCAGAAGGAACGCGCGGTGAGATCTGGATCGCCCGGCAGCTCGGCTGGGGTAGCGACTTGCCGCGCCGCGATGCCGCTCTCGGCCAGTGCAGCGGCCAGTTCCCTCGCCCGCCAGGACCCGCATGCCGCCTGCAGCTCGGCGCGGGCCTGCGGCCAATGCGCGACTAGGTCAACGTAGCTGGCGAACCGGCCGTCGGCCGCCAACGAGGGCGCGCCAATGGCTGAGCACAGCGGCTCCCAGTCGCCCGGCATGACGAACAGGACCACCCAGCCGTCGCGGGCCCGGATTCGCGCGGACGGGCGTCGGCTCGCCTCACGGCGTTCTATCGCGCCGCTGTACCGGAACTGGGAGGTCAGGTTTTGCGCCATGGCGGCGACCACCTCGTGGACCGAGATCCGCAGCAACGACTCGGCGTCGCCGGGGGAAAGCAAGGCCGCCAGGCATGAGATGTAGGCGGCAACGCCTGCGGCATACCCTGCCCGTTCGCCGAAGCCGTACAGCGGCGGCCCGTCTGCGGTTCCTGTCATGGACATCGCCCCGCCAAGGGCCTGGTGTACAAGCTCGTCGGCCGTCCAGGCTGCCCAGGGGCCCTGCACGCCGAAGTCCGTCACCAGGCACGCGTGGCCGCCCACTGCGCGTGCTAGCTTCTCGGCGGCCAGGGGCTGGTCGGTGACCACCACGTGGCAGCGGGCTGCTAGGCGTTGCGCGATGGCTGTATCCGCGCCGGAACTGAGATCGATCACGATGCTGCGCTTGGCGGTGTTCAGGTGCCAAAACAGCTCGGAGGCGAGCGGGCCCCGGATGGGGCCGAACGGGCCCGACCGGCGTAGCGGCGACCCGCCCGGAGGCTCGGCGAGGATGACGTCGGCACCGTGGTCGGCGAACAGGCGCGCGCAGAAGGCGGTTGCTACCCCTGTGGAGGATTCACCGGTTGAGACCTCGAGAACTCGGACGCCTTCGAGCATGGCGCGGCTGTCGGCGGCGATGTTAGCGCGCATCCGGCACGAGGGCTTGGTCGCATCCGTGCCAGAGCGCGGTGCCGTCCTCGGCGAACAGGTGTAGATCGACATGGTCGACCCAGGCCGGCACCACCGAGCCGTCACAGCTCAACTCCGCGGCGCGCCGCGGGTCCATGCGGGCCAGCACGATCACCTCCCTTTCCGGGGCCAGCTCGGCATGCACGATCACCTCGTTGCCCAGGTGCTCGGTGAACGCCGGAACGAGCGCCAGGCTGAGCCGGTCGGCGTTCGGCCCGGACGCGCCGACATGCACGGCTTCCGGGCGGAAACCCACGAATGCGGGCGGAGCAGCCACACCGGGGGCGACGACTGGCGGGACTGGCAGGCCTCCGCCGGGTCGGCAGGCGAGGACGTTCATCCGCGGGCTGCCGAGGAACTCGGCGACGAATTGCGAGTCCGGCCGCTGGTATACCAGCTGCGGGACCCCGATCTGCTCGAATCGGCCTGCCCGCATGACAGCGATCCGCTGCCCCATCGTCATAGCCTCCACCTGGTCGTGCGTCACGTAGATCACCGTGCCGCCGGTACGCCGGTGGAACTCGATGAGTTCGCTGCGCATCTGCACCCGCAGCGCGGCGTCGAGATTGGACAACGGCTCGTCCATGAGGTATGCGCGTGGGTTGCGGATCATCGCCCGGCCGAGGGCAACCCGCTGCCGCTGGCCGCCGCTGAGCGCTCCAGGCTTGCGGTCAAGGAGGTTGCCGATTTCGAGCAGGGCGCTGGTCTGCGCAACCCGCGCGGCGATCTGCGACCGTGGCACCCGCCGCGACCGAAGTGGGAATGCTAGGTTTTCCCGGACGCTCATGTTCGGGTAGAGCGCGTAGTCCTGGAAAACCATTGCGATGTCACGATCACCGGGACGCATTCGGGTGATCTCGGTGTCACCGAGGAAGATCTGACCCCGGTCGAGCGGCTCGACTCCGGCGATAACCTTGAGCAGGGTCGACTTCCCGCAGCCCGAGGGCCCGACGATCACGAGGAACTCCCCGTCCTGGACCTCAAGATTGAGGTCGTCGAACACGGTGTCGCCCCCGTAGGATTTCGCCGCACCGGTGACTGTGATCTTTGCCATCGCACTCCTTGTAGTCAGCGGTCGATGCCGCCAAAGGTCACGCCACGGACGTAATTGCGCTGGAGCAGCAAGAAAAGCAGGAACGGGGGAATCATGGAGACCAGCCCTGCCGCAGCCATCAGGTTGTAGACGATGCCGTGCTCGCCTTGGAAGCTGGACAGTCCTACGGCAACCGTCCACAGCGACGACTGGCTGGCCACCACCAGCGGCCAGATCAGGTTATCCCACTGGGCGAGGAAGTCGAGCAGCAGCAACGTGAGCAGGGCAGGCCGCAGGAACGGTACCGCGACTTTGGCCAGGATCCGCAGCTCCGAAGCCCCGTCGAGCCGGGCAGCCTGGATTACGCTGCCAGGTATGCCCAGGGCGAACTGTCGGACCAGGAAGACCCCGAACGCGCTGCACATCAGCGGCACGATGAGCCCCTGGTAGCTGTTGAGCCACCCGACGTCCCGCAGCATCACATAAACCGGGATCACCACCACGATTGGCGATACGCCGAGGATGGCAATCACCGCGCCGAACAGCACCCGCTTGCCGGGGAACTGCAGCGTGCCGAGCGCGTAGCCAGCACACCCCGAGATGAGCACGTCGAGCACGGCGATCCCGCCGCTCATGATCACGCTGTTGAGCAGGAACCGCCCGAAGCCTGCACTGGTGACCACTGTATGGATGTTGCCGAGCAGCGCGAACCGGCCGGGCAGCAGCCCGGTCTGGTTCCCGGTGCCCGATGCGATGCTCAGCATGTACAAGAAGGGCAGCAGCATTAGCGCGCAGACGGCGCCAAGGCCAACGTAGCCGAGCAGGCGCAGCCCAGGTCGGCGGTCATGGCGCGGCATGGCGCGTCCCACCCTGGATGACCCGGTACTGGACGAGCGCGACCGCGAACAGCACCACCGTCATGATGACGCTGACCGCCGCTGCCAGGCCCATGTCGGTGAACGAGAAGGCGGTCTTGTACAGGTATAGCGGCAGCAGTTCCGTGGCGTTGGCAGGTCCGCCGGCGGTGAGGATGTAGGCGGGGACGAACGACTGGGCTGCCGCGATCACCCCGATCACTACCACGAACGCCAACGTCCGCCGAGTCAGAGGCAGCGTGATGCGGAGGAAGGTCCGCAGCGCGCCCGCGCCGTCCAAGGCGGCGGCATGGTAGAGGCTGCGCGGGATCGCTTGCATGCCGGCCAGGATGATCAGGAAGTAGAAGCCAAGGTACTTCCACACCGTCATGATCACCAGGCCCCAGTAGGCCGATGACGTGCCGGTGAGCCACGCTACCGGCGGCAAGCCGAGGAGCCCGAGGATCGCGTTGGCCATGCCTCCCGGCGAGTAGATCACGATCCAGATCACCGAGGAGGCAACAAGAGGCATGACCGCGGGAATCACCAGCAGTGCGCGGTATAGGCCGTACAGCTTCCCGCCCTGGCTGATCGGTGCGGCCAGCGCCACCGCGAGCACAGTGGTGGGCACCACCGTCACCACCACGAATAGGGAGGTGATCGCCAGCGAGTGAAGGAACTCGGGATCTCGGGTAAACAGCAGCGAGTAGTTCGCGCCACCGACCCAGTGCGGCGGAGTGAACAGATCGTAGCTGGTGAAGCTGTAGTAGACGGCAAGGCCGAACGGGATCATCCAGAAGACCGCAAAGTACATCATGGCGGGCGCACTCAGCAGTATTCCCGCCAGCCGCGGGGACCGCGCCGCCCGTGCGGCCGCGCGGCCTGACCCGCGGCCGACCGCCGGCCTCCGGGCCGGAATCGTGTCAGGCGCTGAAACTTGTGCCATCGAACTGCGCGGCGAACTTAGCGGGCGTGGTCTGGCCGCGGGCCAGCGACTGCATGCCGGCGCTGAGGGCAGAGGCGACTTGTTCGTAGTACGGCGAGGGCTGCCCATACACGAGATCCGGCGCGGCCTTGGCCATGAGCTGCGATCCTGGATCACCCGGGGCGAGTTGCTGCCAGTTGGCGACGGGCTCTACGACTCCGGAGGCTCGCAGCAACGCTCCGGCGTTGGCTCTGGTCTCCATGAACTTCAGGAATTCCCAGGCGAGATGCGGGTTCTTGGTGGTCTTGGCGACGGCCCAACCGTAGCTGTAGGCGGGGACAACCGGCCGCGGGGCGTTGGCCCACTGCGGCACGGGCGCAACGGTGAAGTTGACGCCCTCCTTCAGCTTGGGGTTCGCGGCGATGATTAGCGGAACAGCCCAGTTGGAGGCCACGTACATGGAGATCTTGCCCGCTGCGAACGTTCCCTGGTCGTAGGCGGGGCTGGTGATGTCCGGTGAGCTGATCTTGTACTTCACGGACATGTCCGCGTAGTAGGTAAGCGCCTTGATTCCCGCGCTGTTGTTTAGGTTGCCGCTGCCGCTGCTGGTCAGGATGCTGCCGCCGAGCCCGCTGACCAGCATGAGCATGTTCAGGTAGTCCCAGATCGATCCGCCATCGTAGACCCACTGGAATCCTGCCCTGGTCACGTTCCCCGCGCTGTCGCGCTTGGTGAGCCTGTCACCGTAGCTGACGACCTCTTCCCAGGTCGACGGTGGCCGGGATGGGTCGAGACCCACTTCCTTGAAGTCGTCGATGCTGTAGATCAGCAGCAGGGCGTTCCAGTCCACGGGCAGTCCGTACTGGACGCCGCCGTAGACGAGCTGGTTCATCGAGTTCGGCAGGAACGCTGCCTTCAGGGCGCTGAGCGACGGGTATCCCATCGCAGAGTAGTTCACCGGGGCGAAGAAGCCTTTGGAGGCATACTGCGCGAAGTCGGCGCCGTAGAGCTTTACCACGTCAGGTGGCGTCCCTCCGGCGAAGGCCGTCAGGACCTTGGTGGCAAGCTCAGCGAAGGGAATGTAGAGGCTGTTCACCGTCACGCCCGGATGTGCCCGCTCGAAGGCGGCGGCGACCTTCGCATAGGCGGCGTTGAACGGTGGCTCCTGGTGCTGCCACACGGTGATGGTCGCGCCGACGGCAGCACCGCTCTTCGGCGCGCTAGACCCGCAGGCCGACAGGAGCGCGCCAGCGCCTGCGGCGGCAGCCACCCCGAGACTGCCCCTGAACAGCTCGCGTCTGCTTATGTCTGTCATGACCGTCGTCCTTTCGGTCGCGGCCGACTGCAGCGGCGCCGACTGGCCGACCGACGCCGCGTGCCCCGGCGAGAATACTGGGGTCAATACAACATCATGCCAGGACATCTTGACAAGTACCGAGGCGGCTCGGCCGCCCGATCAGCATCTACCGGTCCACGCTCAACTTGCGGGCCGACAGGTTGGGCAACCGCTCGATCAGCGGCACTAGGTCGGTCCTCATAATGAACTGCCCGGCGTGCAGGACGGTCCCGTCCTGGGCGCGGTTCAGCCGTTCGACGGCCAGCACTGGGGCGCCCGCCGACAGGTTCAGCGCCGCGCGCCATCGCTGCGGCACCCGGACCGCCCGGGACGCGACGTCGCAGGTTGCCAGCTCGTAACCGTCGGTCTGGCGCAGCACGGCGGTCGCCGACCCGGTGCGCTCGAAGATCGCGGCCGCGTCCGGGCAGACCGCGACAGGGAAGCTGTCGGTCTCTACGCACAGCGGCTCGTCGTGGTCCCCGCGAACCAGATGGCGCAACCTGCGCACGATCCACCACCGTCCGGCGTCCTCGGGAATGAGTACCTCAAGCGGCGGCTGATCTGCCACCTCGCTCGACAGCGTGATGTCGTGCAGCGACAGACCCTGCGCGAGCAGCACCTGGGACAGGCCGTCGAAGCTGAGCAGGCTGATCTCGGCAGACGGGCCGGACACGAATGTGCCGAGGCCTCGGTGCGTGACCACCCAGCCTTCCTGGCGGAGCAACGCGACAGCCTGCCGCACGGTCGGCCTGCCCACGCGGAAGGACCTGACCAGTTCGGGCTCGGACGGAATCCGGTCGCCTGGCTGAAGGTCGCCGTCCTTGATCGCCGTCACGAGTCGGTCGCGGATCTGCACGTACAACGGGGTACGCGCGTCCCGGCGTAGTCGGGTCTCGTCGAGTGCCAAGTTCCCTCCCTGGCGGGGTGTTTCGCCTCCTTCTTGCATGCTTAGACCAGTCCGCTTGCTTCTACCACATCGAAGGGCCGCCGGCGGCCGCAGACACCCGTCCGCTCAGCGTCGGCATGAGACGCAAGCAGCTTGTTTCGACATGAAGTCATCTTGACATGTATCGTTCACTCGGGTCAATATCGTGGATGTGCCGTGGTCGCTCAGCCGCTCGCCCCAGCAGCTTCCCCCGGTCGACGTCCTTGTGGTGGGCGGCGGCTGCGCGGGAGTGATCGCGGCGGTGGCCGCGGCACGGCGCGGTGCCCGGGTAGCGCTGGCTGAGCGCGAAGGGACGCTCGGCGGGATTAGCACCGGAGTGCTCGACACATTCTACGGTTTCTGGACCCCAGGCCGGGCGCCTCGGCGGGTTGTCGATGGCATACCGGGCGAGCTAGTCAGGCAGCTGGGCGCTGCAGGCGCGGCCTTCAAGCGGCCCAACACCTATGGGGCTGGCACGGGGGTCACCTACAACCCGGAAATCCTCCGCGCAGTGTACGACGGGCTGTGCGCGGACGCCAATGTCACCGTCATGCTTCATTCCGCAGTGGCCGACGTCGCGGCCGAAGGCAGGCGGGTCCGCGAGGTGCTGCTCACATCGGGATCGAGCCTGCTGTCGCTGCGCGCGAATCAGGTGGTCGACGCGTCCGGGGACGGGGTGGTCGCGCACCTAGCGGGGGCCGCTTCCGAGGGCTGGTCGGACATCAGCAACCCGCAGAGCATGACCGTTACGTTCACCATGGCTCCCGTGGACAGCGACAGGCTCGCCACGGTGTCACGGGAACAGCTCCTCGGGCTGCTCGGCGACGCCGTCGAATCCGGCCGCTATGACCTGCCACGCCGGGATGGGTCGTTGCACGCCACGACAGTGCCGGGCACCCAGTTTGTGCACATGACCAGGATCAGCGGGTGGGATCCTCGCGAGCCTGGCCAGCTTTCGGCGGCCGAGGCAGCCGGGCGCGCGCAGGCTATCGAGTATGCGCGGTTTCTGCGTGACTGCGTTCCTGGCTTCGAGCATGCTCAGATCGCCTGGATGGCCCGACGGATAGGGATCCGTGAGTCCCGCCGCATCCTCGGCAGGTACTGGCTGACTAGGGAGGACGTTTTGGAGGGCCGATGCTTCCCCGACGGGGTGGCACGAGCGGGCGCGCCCATCGAGGACCACGGCAGCGGCCACGGCACGCGCTGGGACTTCCTCAGCGAGGGAACGTACTACGAGATACCGTTCCGTTCGCTCCTGCCCCGCGACCTGGACGGCCTGGCCGTCGCCGGGCGCTGTCTGTCAGCCAGCCATGACGCGCATGCCTCGGCGCGGAACATGGCTCAGTGCATGGCCATGGGCCAAGCCGCGGGCACGGCCGCCGCACTGGCCGCTGACCACGGCGTGGACGTTGGGGACCTAGATGCGGGAGAATTGCGCCGCGAGTTGCTCAAGGATGGTGCCCTTATCGGTGATCGCTCGTGATCAGGACGGTTCTTGGCGACATTCCAGGCGCGGCGCTCGGGTTTTGCCACGCTCACGATCATGTGCTCATCGGCGAAAGCGTCGCCACCAGGACCAATCCCGATCTGCTCATCGACGATGTCGACGCCGCGATCGCGGAGGTAAGCGCGTTCCGGCGCGCCGGCGGCGGCGCGATCGTGGATGCCATGCCGCTGGACTGCGGCCGCGACCCCGTCGGTCTGGTGCAAGTGAGCAGGCGCACCTCGGTGCACATCATCGCCGTCACCGGATTCCATACCCGCCGCTACTACCCTCCAGGGCACTGGAGCGAGACCATGACAGCCAATGATCTCGCGGACCTGATGGCCGCCGAGGTGACCGACGGCATGGACCGGCATTCCCACGCTGGGCCCAGCGTAGAGAGAATCGAGGCCCGGGCCGGCGTCGTCAAGGTCGCTACCGACGAGCACGGCATTACCCCGCTGGCGGCGCGGATCATGGAAGCTGCCGCTGAATGCCACCGTCGTACCGGAGTTCCTGTCCTCACCCACACCGAGCGCGGTCTGTTCGGTCCGGATCAGGTGGCGTTCCTGGCTGGCCAGGGTGTTCCTGCCGACGCCGTGCTCGTCTCGCACGTGGACAGGATCTGCGACCTCGGCTATCACGCCGAACTCGCGGCGACCGGAGCCTACCTGGTCTATGACGGTCCGTCCCGGCTGCAGTACCACTCGCCTGCCGAAATGGCGCGCTGTATCGCCGTGGCCGTCGAGCACGGCGCGGCCGAACGCGTCTTGCTGGGCATGGACCTCGCTCTGCGCTCGTACCGGGTTTCCACTGGCGGGTCCCCGGGGCTGGCGTTCCTGCTACGCGACTTCCTGCCGCTGCTGCGCGCTGAGGGCTTCGCCGACGCCGACATCCGGCGGTTCGGCTGGCACAACCCGGCCGCCGCGCTGAGCATTCGCGCGGTCGCACGAGCAGGTCCGGGAAGCAACCGACCGCCCACGGGCTGCCCGGATTCCGTTACCAGGCCGACCAGCGTTCCGGTCCCGCGCACGGAGGGATGCCCTGGCAGGGGCCAGACCGGCAGGCACTGGGCGCGCATCGGCAACCAGCGCATCCAGCTCGTCGCCGACAATCAGGGAAGCTTTGGTCTGGAATACCCGCGACGGCTCTGCGGCCGCTCGGCGACGTCGCAGTGTATACCTCCTACGACCGGGCGGTCGGCATGAAGGGTGAAAAAGAGGTGTCGCGGTGACCGGCAGCGAATCGCCGATGCCGCAGCCGCTGACAGGGCGGCGCGCCCTGGTCACTGGCGTGGCCGGGGGGATCGGAGCGGCGGTCGCCCGCGAACTTGCCGTGGGAGGCGCTGCGGTCTGCGGGGTCGACATCCGGGCGCCCGACAGCCGCGGGTGGGTGCAATGTGACCTGCGTAGTGGCCCGGACACCGACCGGGCAGTGGCCGAATGCGCGACCCGCCTCGGCGGGCTCGATATAGTCATTAACGTTGCGGGAGGAAGTGGCCGTTCCCATGGGGACGGGCCTGTGCACCAGATCACCGACGCTGGGCTGGCCTACGTTCTCGACACCAATCTCCGATCGGTGTTCCACGTGTGCCGTGCTGTTCTTCCCCACCTCGGTGCCGGTTCCTCGATCGTCAACGTCGCATCCGTTCTCGGCCTGATCGGCGGCGTTGCGGGAAGCTTCGACGCGCATGGCTACGCTGCGGCCAAGGGGGCGGTGATCGCCCTTACCCGGGCGATGGCGGTCAGCTATGCGGAGCGTGGCATCCGGGTCAATGCCGTGGCACCAGGGCTAGTACGCACCCCGATGAGCGCACGCGCCCAGGCCGATCCCAGCGTGCTAGCAGTCGCGGCCGGATGCCAGCCGCTCGGCGGACCGCTGATCAAGCCGGATGCGGTCGCCGCCGCCATCGTCTTCCTGGCCTCCCCGGTGTCGTACCCAATCACTGGCGTGGTCCTGCCCGTCGACGGCGGCTGGAGCGCCGCGTGATCACGGCTCTCGCCATCGACTGCGGCGGCACGCAGGTCAAAGCAGGCGTTGTCGGCGAGAACGGCACAATCGGCGCATCATGTCTGATTCCGTCACGGGAGGCAGAAGGAGTCCGCGCATGGTCGGCTGCAGCGCTGGATGCCGCACGTCAGGCGCTTGCCGCCTGGGACGGGGAGCCACCGACGCGGCTCGGGCTATCTGTGCCGGGCGCAGTCGACCCAGCTACTGCCACGCTGGTCGACCTGGTAGCCCGGCTTCCTACAGGCAGGGCGCTGCCGCTGGCCGACCTGTTCGCCCCGCTCGGTCTGCCGGTCTGGGCTGACAATGACGCACGTGCGGCGCTATCAGCCGAACGGCGCTGGGGTGCTGCCCGCGACGTGGATGACGTGGTACTGCTGACCGTCGGCACCGGGCTGGGCGGCGCGGCACTTGTCGGCGGGATCTGGCCGGGCGGCCACCCGCTGCTGGCCGGAATCCAGCTCGGGCACCTCAGCATTGACCTTGATGGGGAACCATGCGTGTGCGGGAATGCGGGCTGCGCCGAGCGGCTCGCCTCGGGACCCGGCCTGGTCAGGCTCGCCCGCGGCTACGACCTCGATATCACCGACGCCGCCGACGTCTTCCGGGACGAGCGTCGCGGGATCCCGGGGGCCAGCCTAGCCGTCGGCCGGTTCACCGCGGCACTCGCGGCCGCGGTCGTCAATGCGATCCACGCCTACCAACCTGCTCTAGTCGTGCTCGGTGGCGGTGTCATGCGGGCAGCGGACCGGTTCATGCCGCAGTTGCGCGAGCTGGTGGCGCGGCATGCCTGGACGATCCCCAGGGGGCGAGTACGGATCGAGGTGTCCCCGCTTGGCGACCGCCTTGGCATCCTCGGCGCGGCCGCCGTGGCTTTCAGACAGGCCGCGGAGATTCGGCGGGAGGAGGCGTCCGGGCCGACGGAGCGTTGACCGCGAGGAGGCGCGATACCCGCTGCCCGTGCTCAGCGTAGGCTCGCTCGAAGGATCGTTCGGCGTCCTCGGCGCTGACGACGAGCGGGCTTGCCAGCGGGGTGACCTCGGCGCCCGCCTGTGCGAGCAATTCAGCGACGCGAACCTTCAGCATGTTAGCCAGCACAGCTCCAGCGATCGTACTGGTGGGGCCGACCGGCGCAGCAATGCCGTCAATCCGCACCGCGGCGTCGCCAACCGGCGTGCACGTGTCCAGCACGATGTCGGCTACCTCGAACAGCCGAGAGCCGCCAGGTGCCTTCGGCCTGGCGCGGCGGGAATGTTCCACCGAGGTTATGGCGATTACTGGGACGCCGCGGCCACGCATCTGCTCGGCCATCTCCACCGTGACCACGCTCGTCCCGCCTGAGGAAACCCCGATGAACGCGTCCTCGACGCTGATCGCGAAGTTGGCGCAGATCACTGCGGCCAGGCCAGGTACGTTCTCGAGGAACATCGCCTGGCGCTGGCCGTTAGCGCCAGTCACCTGATGGTAGGACGTGAGCGACAGCTCAACGATCGGGTGAAAGCCGGGAAACGAACCGTACCTCGGCCACAGCTCCTCGACGATCATCCGTGAGTGGCCGCTGCCGAACACGTGCACCATGCGCCCGGCGCCGATCGCTGACGCGCACAGTCGGGCCGCCTTCTCGACTGAGTCTTTCTGCGTGGTGCCGATCCGGTCCAAGACGGCCCGAACCTGGCTCAGGTATTCATCGACGTACCGCATCCTCGCTCCTGCCTCCAGGCTCGCATCGGAACGACGTACGGCGACCGGGCCGCACCGGCATTAGGAATCGCACCGCATTCCCCCTCCTCCGTACCGCAGCCGACCGGCCATCCACCTGGACGGCAACATCTCCGCCGCGCATCCGGCGCGGCAACACGACCTCAACCTCGATTACCTCCGCAGCAAGGGCCTCAAACTCCCCGGATACGGCGTCGGAGCCGTAGCGAACGGCAAGCAGGCCACCGTCCCACGACCAGTCGTCGAACGGCAACCGGGGGTCAATCCGCAGACCTGCCGCCGTCGGCTGGATGCCCGCAAGCCACAGCGATGCGTTCAGTGGTTCCGAGTGGGGAAAAAGGATCTGCACCGGCCAAGCCTGCATGGAGAAATAGGAGCCTGAGGACCAGGTCTGCCCGGCGTGGCGACCGTACTTCGCGCCCAGGTACATGTCCGGGCCGGACCAGACTCCCATCCATAGCCTAGGGTAGACCTCGGCGTGATGGTGCAGCGTATTGTCGGTCAGCTCCCGCCAGCCCTCAGCCGGGTCCACCATGCTCAGTCCCCAGGCCAGGGTCGAGTTGATCGACGGCCAGATCGAGCCCTCCATCACCGACCCTGGTCCCGCACAGTCGGGGTCGCGAGCAAAGACCGTGGTGGCGTACGGGTCAGCGCAGCGCTGCCTGATCTCCCGCACGAGCGCCTGTTGTTGCCCCGGATCGAGCACGCCACCGATCAGCGCCCATGGCTGCGGTTCCAGGAATAGCTCCTCGGCTCCTGCCTCGCAGTCGGCTGCCCGCCAGCCCCGGTTAAGCTGCCGTCCGCGCCAGCAGCGGCGGACCGCTGCGGCGAACTCGGCGGCACTATCCCGGCACCTAACCGCGGTGTCCGGGACGGCAGCGTAGTCGGCTAGCTCGGCGAACCTCCGCAAGACGTGGACCGCCATGGCAGTGTTCAGCGTCGACTCGCCATCACGCCAGGCTTGGTCCATCGGCACCTGGCCGTCGGCCACGAACACATCATTCCAGTCTGCATACCGCACCCGGAGCAGCCCGTGCGACCCGGTGCCGATGCTGGTCAGCAGGTGGTCGAGAGCGCGCGCACAGTGATCCCAGACCGGTTCGGGCCGGGTGTAGGGTGCGGGCCAGTAGGAGACCGACTGCTGCAGGAACCGTCGGTCCCTGGTTGCCAGGACGTACTCGGCGACTAGCCACAGCAGCCACAGGTCGTTGTCGGACGGCAGGTACTTCCACGGCTCGATTACGCCGCTGCCCGCCTCAGCCCACGGGATTTCTCCCTGCGGCGTCGTCTGCGCCATGGTGAAGCGGGCCGCGTCGGCAGCAAGTTCCGGGGCAAGCCACACTAGCGGTAGCGCGTGCTGCGCAGTCGCTCGCGGCCCGGCGTTAAAGCCGCGCAGGTACTGGTAGGCGCCCCCTTGGGGCAGGGTATGACTGCGGAACCCGTCATGATAAGTGGCGCCCGACCGGACGTAATAGGCGCCCCAGGCGAGTTCGCGCTCGAGCCAGTCCTCGCCGCCCATGCGCACCCGCGGGAGAAAGCTCTGCCAGGCGTGCCTGGTGGCCTCGAAGAGTTCGTCCGCGTCCTCACCAAGCGCGGCCACTTCGGCAGCGACCTGCGCAGGGGGCGCGGCTCCGTACCCGAAGCCCAGTTCCGCCTCTTCCCCAGGTGCCAAGTCAATGTCGGTGCACAGCAAAAAGGCTGCGTCCTGGCCTGGCGGCCGCCCGTCCAGCGGCCGACACGGAGGACTGGCCAATCCGGCAGGCGCCGCCCTTCCGCCTGAGCCGAATACGTCGGCGCGCGAGGCCGCCCACCCGGTCACCGGCGTGCCTAGTGGCACAGCGACAATGTTTGGGCGCGTCTGCGGATGTGAATGCGGTGGGACCAGCGCCTCGAACCACATCTCGCCCTGCTCATGCCGGGCGCGCAGGCCCCGGATACCGTCGTCCCATCCGGCCGTGTACCCCGCGTACACACTACGCGAGCGCTGGTCGTTCAGTTCACGGGCCTGATCGAGTCCCACGCTGGGGTCGTAACAGTCGATGCTGGTCAGCCAGATGTCCCAGTACTCGCCATGGCGGAGCTGCCGCCTGTGCGACGAGACGTTGCGGACCCGAACCGACGATGCAAGCAGCCGACCGTCCCCGAACGGCGCGAAAATCACGCGGTCTAGCTCTAGCCCGTCGTGACGGACAACCACGCGGAAGTAGCCGCACCCGAAGACGCGGCGGAGGCTTGCGTCTCCGGGGAGGTCGGAGGCGAACGTCGACATGGTTCGCCCTGAGACCCGGTCAAGCAGGTACGACACCCCGCCGGCATAACTGGATCCAGGGCCGCGATACTGGTTGATCCAGCGGGGACCATGCTCATGGGAGTAGAGTTGCACCCAGCCGTCGTTCGTCGCGATCGCGATAATCCTGTCGTTGCCGAGCTGGTGCCAGTGCAGGCGGCTGGGGCCGGTCAACCGGGTGTCCCACTCCGCCCGCGGATCCCTGACGTGATCGAGCGTATACTCGAACGCCGGTAGGCCGCCGTCATCGATCCATTTCCCGAAGATACCGCCGTCACCAGCCGCCACCCGGCACCTCCTACCCTCGCCTCGCGCAGCGTACTTGTAAAGATGTCTACACTACTTTACTTGTATCGGCAACTACATGCGAGGAAGGGATGGCCGGGAGTTCTCAGGTTCCTGCCGCACGCTGGCGGACTTGCGCGACGATGTCCAGAGCCTCGCGGGTCAGGGCCGCTACCTGGTCGAAACGATGCGCCGCGAGTAGGTGCCTGGCGACGAGCCAGCTGCCACCACAGGCCAGCACGTTCGGCAGCTCAAGATAAGATGCCAGGTTTGTCGGCCCAATGCCGCCAGTAGGCACGAACTGCACCTCCGGGAACGGCCCTGCCAGGGCCTTCAGCGCAGCCACTCCCCCCATTGCGGCGGCCGGGAAGAACTTGACCGTCCTCGCTCCCGACCGCGTCGCCAAGTCGACGTCAGTCGGCGTGCACACGCCCGGTATCACCGGCACGCCCAGTGAGTGGCCGAACTCGATCAGGTCGGGGTTCGTCGCGGGCGAGACAATGAACCGTGCCCCGGCATCGGCGGCCTGGCGGAGGTCGTCGCACGTGCGCACCGTTCCCGCGCCAATTAGCATGCCGGGGTAGGCTGCTCTGAGCTGCGGCAGCGCGGTCAAGCCTGCAGCAGAACGCAACGTGATCTCCACAACATCACCGCCGCCCGCGAGAAGCGCCTCGCACAGAGGCGCCGCGCACTCGGCAGATGGAAGTTCCACGACCGGCAGCACCCCCGCCCGTGACAGCGCGCGCGCGAACTCTGAAGCACCGGTGAGCTGTTGCGGACGCTCGTCGGTCATGGCATCAGAATGCCGGACCATAGCGCTGCCGTCGAATCTCGGACCGCAGTGACAGTAACGCCGACGTGAGCGGGCTTGCGAGCCTGCGGAAACAAGTTCCTACGCTCGTCCGTTCTCGTTGCCAGTGCTTGCTCGCTCGTCGAGGTAGCGGAGGAGGGCGGACGGGCGGAACCTGAGCTGCTTGCCGAGCCGGATGGCTTCGATGGCGCCGTTCTCCACGGTGTCGTAGAGCCAGCTTTTCTTGACCTTGAGCAGGGCGCAGACGTCGTCGGGGGTGAGCAGGTCGAGGTCCCAGCGGGGGCCTGGGGGCGGCGCTTGCTGCCCGGCCGCGCCGTTGGCGCGTGGTCCGGCGGTGCTGGCCGCGGCGTGGCGGGTCACGGCTCGGCTTCCAGTCCGGTTTCCCGGCCGGCCCGGTGCCCGGGGCAACGGGGTGTCCGGGCAGGCTCGGGCGGCGTGTGCGCGATGTCGCGGTCGGTGGCCGCGCGGTAGGCCTGCTCGACGGCGCGCAGCCGGGTGGCGATCCTGGTCTCGCGGGCGGCGATGGCCTGGCGGTTGCGCCGGCCCCAGGAGCCTTCGGGCAGGCTATGGCCGAACCGCTGGACCTCGCGGAGGTGGGCTTCGCGCTCGCTGGCATGAGCGGCGATGGCGAACATGGCGATGGTGGCGGTGGCCTCGTCGAGGACGAGAATGACCGTCTGGGTTTCCGGGTCTCGGCGGGCCAGGGCAAGGACCCGGGGGCCGTCGGTCTCGGGCCAGGCCTGCCCGGGGATACGGCGGCCTTGCCTGACCCGGTCGCGGAACTGCGCGAGGATCGCGTCGGCCCGGTCGATCTGGTCACAGGCGGCGGCGAAGTTCTCGCCGACCGGGCCGAGGTCGGTGCCCCGGTTGATGGAGTATTGCAGGAGCCTGGCGGCCTGCGGCTGGTCCGGATAGGCGCCGGAGCGGGCGTGCTTGCGCAACTGGGTCTTGAGGCCTGGGTGGATCGCTCCAGTCTGGACGAAACGGGCCAGGCCCCGGGCGAAGTCCGGCCTTGGTGCGTCTGAGTTCGTGCACCAGTACCCGGAAAAAATACCCAGCCACCTGACGGGTAAGTTGATCACCCTTCAGGAGGATGGAACCGATGTCAGAACCGAAGTCCGGACCCTCGCCGAGGCGGGCACCCCGGCCGGAGAAGCGGCTGGCTCCCAGCGAGAAGTACGAGGTGTTCGTCGAGGTGCTCACCCAGCAGGCTACCCAGCGCGAGGCGGCGGAGAAGTGGGAGGTGGACCGCTCGACCGTGGCCCATATCTGCCGGACCGCGAAACGGGGCGCGCTGGATGCCCTGTCCGCGGCAGTGCCCGGCCGGCCGGGCCAGTCCGCGGAGGCCGCCGAGCTGGCCCAGGCCCGCAAGGAGGTCGGGCGGCTGCGTGCCACGGTCACCGAGCAGGCCGTGATGTTGCACCTGCACCAGGGAAAAGAACGCTGGGCCTGAATGATGAGCTGATTCCGCCGCGGGTCAGCGCGGAGGTCAAGGCCGGGCTGCTGGACCTGATCGGGCATGCCTGCCAGGAGGGCGGCTGGTCGCTGCGCCGGTCAGCCGCCGTCCTGGGCCTGGAGCATGCGCGGGCGCTGCGCTGGCAGGCCCGCGCGGCCCTGGGGCTGCTGGAGGACCGCAGGCCCGGCCCGGACGTGCCGCTGCACGCCCTGCTGGACTGGGAGAAGGACGCGATCGTCAAGGTCGCCGAAGACTGGGGCGACATCGACCGCAGCCACCGCAAGCTCGCCGCCCGGGGCTCGCGGCTCGGCCTGGTGCACGCCAGCGACTCGACCTGCCTGCGGGTCCTGGACGCGGCCGGGATGCGGCTGCCCGGCACGCCGCCACGCGAGCCGCGCCCGGCCCGGCCCTGGCCGCAGTGGGCCGAGCTGATCCCCGGCGTGATCTGGATCTACGACTTCACCCACTTCACTGCCGCGAAACGGTGCGCGGTCGCGGTCCTGGACGTCATCTCCCGGTACTGGCTGGCCACCTGCGTCTCAGCCGGGGAATCGCCCGCGCAGATCGAGGTCGCCTTCACCCGCGCGCTGATCGCCGACGGCAAGGAGCACCTGCTCGATGACGATTTCCTCGCCGAGCCGCGCGGCGGCACCATCCCCGATGGCGACGACCGGCTCCCGGTCCTGCTGGCCCTGTCCGGCAACGGCCCGCAGATGACATCTGGCGCCACCGCCACCTTCATGGCCGGCGCCCGGATCGCCCAGCAC